>OOBY01000025.1_pt1 | contig 199085 bp, 183 predicted proteins | sample 1671751 | NCBI WGS metagenome assembly OOBY01 (sample SAMN06348189, study PRJEB24527) | human gut metagenome | biome: human gut; feature: ankylosing spondylitis patient; material: feces | host: Homo sapiens | place: China | collected 2015-10
CCTCCGACCCACTGGTCCCAAACCAGTTGCGCTACCAAGCTGCGCTACTCGCCGATGTACTGCTTTTTTGAATTTTTAGTTCAATTCATTTAAAAAGTCGTGGTGCGAGGGGGGGGACTCGAACCCCCACATCCAAAGGACACTAACACCTGAAGCTAGCGCGTCTACCAATTCCGCCACCTTCGCAATTCACAACTCTTTCAAATAATGGGGTGGCTAATGGGATTCGAACCCACGACAACTGGAATCACAATCCAGGGCTCTACCAACTGAGCTATAGCCACCACTGTATTCTTTCACGCGGTACTGACTACTTCTCAGACCACCGCAGCTCTAGCACCGGGTTAATGGTGCGCCCGACAGGATTCGAACCTGAGACCTCTGCCTCCGGAGGGCAGCGCTCTATCCAGCTGAGCTACGGGCGCTTAGCGCCGTTGCGGGGCTGGATATTACGTACCTCCGTCCCCGCTGTCTAGTGCTTTTTTGAAAAAAATGCGCGTTTGGTTATGGTTTGCACATTTTGCCGCTTATTCCTCCACTTTATGCGTGGTGGCGCGGCGACCCAGGCCAAAAAGCTTATATGCCGCTGTAACGGCAGCCAGGAAGATCATCCCGACAAACAGCGACATGCGGGTATCTTCATTAAAGTACATCCCAATTAATACGCAAATCAGGAACGCCATCGTCAAATAGTTCGCGTACGGGAACAAAATGGAGCGGAACGGATGGCTGGCGATCGCTTTTTTATGCGCATGACGGAAACGCAGCTGGCTAATCAGGATCACAAACCACGGCACCATGCCCGGCAGCACGCTGGCGCTATAAACGTAAACGAACACGCGCTGCGGATTCGGGATGATGTAATTCAGACATGAACCAATCAGCAGAATCACGATCGATACTGCCACGCCCATAACCGGCACGCCCGCACGGGACACTTTCCCCATCGCCGCAGGCAGTTGGTTGTTTTTAGAAAGCGCATAGAGCATGCGGCCGCAGCTGTACATCCCGCTGTTGCAGCCAGAGAGCGCAGCCGTCAGCACCACGAAGTTAATAATCCCTGCTGCCGCCGTAATACCAATCTTCGCGAAGGTTAAGACAAACGGGCTGCCGGTGGTGCCGATTTCGTTCCACGGGAAGATAGTCACGATAACGAAAATTGCGCCCACATAGAAAATCAGGATACGCCACAGCACTTTGCCCACCGCGCTACGCAGCGTGACCTGCGGGTTTTTCGCTTCACCGGCAGTAATACCGATCAGCTCAACGCCCTGATAGGAGGCGACAACGATACAGAGCGCCGTCAGGAAGCCCTTCCAGCCGCCCGCGAAGAAGCCACCGTTCTCGGTCAGGTTGCCGAAACCAATCGCGTGCCCGCCGTTGCCGAAGCCAAAGAAAATAACCCCGAGACCCACGACAATCATCACGATAATGGTGGTGACTTTGATCATCGCAAACCAGAACTCGATCTCACCGTAGAGTCGCACGGCAGCCAGGTTAGCCAGCGCCACCAGCCCCACAGCAATGAGCGCAGGTATCCACTGGACCATGTCCGGGAACCAGAACTGTACGTAGACCCCTATCGCCGTGATTTCCGAGATGCCCACGGCCATCCACATAAACCAGTACGACCAGGCCGTAAGGTAGCCAAAGAACGGACTCATATAGCGGTGCGCGTAAACGGCGAAAGAGCCGGTGACAGGCTCCAGGAAGAGCATTTCGCCCATTGAACGCATGATGAAGAAAACGAACAGCCCGGCGATGATGTACGCCAGTAATACGGAAGGACCCGCCCATTTGAGCGTACTTGCGGAGCCCATGAACAGGCCAACGCCGATAGTGCCGCCCAGCGCTATCAATTCAATGTGTCGAGCTTCCAGCCCACGCTGTAGCTCCGGTTTTTTCTCTGCCATAAATCCTCGGTTGTGTCTGCTGGTTACCGGCTTAAGCCGGTTATTGTTTTTTAGGGGAACTAAAATACGGTGCGAATGGTTTCTTAAATTCTGCTAAATGGCAAACGATGCATTAAAAAAATGAATGCATTGCACAGATTAGCAGCAGTTTTGCAGGGGAGTTGCAGCGCGAACAGCATATCGCGCTACATTTTGATTACATTTTACCGGTGTAGTGCCAGGCGAGATAGCGCAGCAGACGGATCTGCCGTTTGATACGCGTCGGTTGTGATAACAGACGATACAGCCACTCCAGGCCGAGGTTTTGCCAGACTTTCGGCGCGCGCTTAACGTGGCCGGTAAAGACGTCGTAGGTGCCACCAACGCCCATGTACAGGGCATCCGGGCAGACCAGACGGCAATCGCGCATCAGGATCTCCTGACGCGGCGAGCCCATCGCCACGGTAACAATTTTCGCCCCGCTGTCGCGCACGCGTTCAAACAGCGCCTGCCGATCCTCAGGTTTAAAATAGCCGTCCTGGCTACCCACAATGTTAACATTCCACTGGCTACGCAGCTTCTGCTCCGTCTGGGCCAGCACCTCCGGCTTACCGCCGATCAGGAAGACCGGCGTGCCTTCCGCTCCCGCGCGCGCCATGAGCTGTTCCCAGAGGTCAGCCCCCGCCACGCGTGAAACATTAGCGCCAGGAAACTTTTTGCGAATAGAGCGCACGACGCTGATGCCGTCTGCGTACTTGAATTCGGCGGCGGTAATCAGGTCTTTCACTTCCGCGTTATCTTCAACCGCGAGCATTTTTTCCGCATTGATGGCCACCAGCGTGCCCGATTTCATCTGCCCGTCCGAGAACAGAAAATCCAGCGCGTGTTGCATATCACGCCAGCCTATAAGCTGTAGACCGCGCAGCGCATAGCGCGGCGCAGAAGTTGTGTCAGTCATTACAATCCCTACTCAGACTTGCGACAGCGTTGTGCTGCCCTGATGCTCGCGTCGGTGGACAAGCCCTGCGCTGTCAAACAGCCAGTACAACAGTTTTGCCAGCACCAGACACACACCGAAAACGACCATGAAGAACACCACGCGCGAGACGAACGAATCCAGCCCCTCACGTGCCAGAACAATCATATTGAAAATGGCACCAAAGCAGAAACTGTGCAAAATAGCCGCCTTGTAGCGGTTGGTCTCTTCGTTACCGAGCGTGTAAAGCCAGTCGAACCATTTAATGATCAGCCCAACCGCAATCGCGCCAGGCAGGATAAACCACGCGCCGCCCATCACGACCAGCGAGCCAATCAGCGTTGGCGAGATTGCCAGGCCAGAATGGTTGTTCAGCACTTCCCAGGTAAAGTAGTTCGCCGTATTGAGCACCACGCCCGGACGGTCCGGCCACAGCCAGGTCGGAATAAAGACGTAGAAGTCGCGGGCAATGGGTGCCAGCCCCTGGAAGTCGATCTTGTCGTAGTTTTGCAGCAGCAACGCCAGGTTTTCCCACGGCGAGAAGGTGTCGCGCGTGAGGTAGAGGAAGGTGTAAAACGCTTCGTCACCGGCAACGTTTAACCCATAGCGCTTCAGCGCCAGCCAGAACATTCCCACAATGCCAAATACGCCTGCCGCTGCCAGCATCCACAGGGAGATCCACCCGCGAATGATGCCGATAAACAGGAAGATGGCGAAGGCGATAATAATGTTAGCGCGCGTCCCACCCACAATCATGTAGGTCAGGATGCCGAAGGCGACGGTACTGACGAGGAAAAACAGCCACGCCTTGCTGTCCTGGCGCAGGAAAAAGACCACCAGCATCGCCGGAATGAAGAAGTAGAAGAAACGTTTGAGCGCCACGCCTGACACTTCAGCAGAGAAAATCTGGCTGTAGGACTGGAGCTTAAACAGCAGGAAGCCGTTATGCATGAAGAAGATGCCGACGCTGACCAGTGCGATAGTCATCAGCATCACCCACGTAAGGTGCGTCTCCACCCGGTTCATGGTGAAAATCGGTCGCCGTGGTGCGGACGCTGTCGCTGAGCGCAGGCGCGTTTTATAGGTGACGTAGTAGACGGCGTAGAAGCAGGTTGCGGAGAGCAGCGCCTGCAGCAAAATTTCCGGCGGGGCAACGGCCACATCAAAACGGAAAACCAGAATACTGGTCAGCGGGAAGCCGAAGTAAAAGGTCAGCAAAAACAGCAGCGAGAAGAAGACGTTGAAGTTAAAGCGCACCCGACGAAACTCAAACCAGGTGAGCGTGGCGATAAACAGCGTGCTTAGCAGCCAAACCACCAACAAGCCGCTAAATTGCAACTGGCTCATGCGTTGTCTCCTGCAGCGATACGCAGCGCGCGGTGCCACGGCGTGAGGTAGTTCGGGCTAAAGAAGTCGATGCTATTTTTATCCACCAGCGCCAGCTGACGCTGCGCTTCCCGCACGATATCGATGTTCAGCGTGTCCGAGGTAAACAATACCGGAATATGCTGCTCGGTCATATCCTGCCAGAACGGGTTTTCGCGGTTCAGCACGCATGGAACGCCTGCCTGGATAAGCAGACATAAGGTACCAATCCCCTGCTGACGCGCAAAGATAAAATAACCCAGGTCGCACTGTCTCAGGAGCGCGAGATAGTCATCAAATTCCAGCTTATCCTGCAGAATATTCACATGTTCAGCGCTGAATAACGCCAGCGCCTGCTGACGGACCTCAGCGATGTAGGCGTCGTTATTCGCCGGGTAGCCCATTGGCACAACCACGTTCACCGTATCGCCAAACTGCTGATGCACCGCCCGGAGCGCCGCAACATGTTCGTTACTGCGATCACCGGAGTTACCCACCAGAATCGTCAGTTTGCCCTCGCGCAGCGTGTCGTTCGCCATATTGTTCAGCGCCGGGTTCATGCGGGTCGGGAAATAGAGCAGCTCACCGCGCACGTTCGGATGCCGTTCAGCAAAGTAGTTAAGATCGCCACGGGTAGCGAACACGCAGCCCACGCGCCCCTGAGCCATACGGCGCAGCGGATAGAACAGGCGAAACTTCCAGCCGCGAGACACTTCATAGAGATCGGCGCCCCAGATATGCCAGCTACACTGGGAAGGTTTGATCCCGCCGCTCAGCAGAGCCATCCACAGGCCCGTATTGAACTGCCCATGGAAGAAGAAGCGTTGTTCACGATCGGCTTTTGCCTTCGCGATAACCGCTTTCGCCAGCGCGGCTTTATCTGGCCAGAAGGTGATGTTAAGCGCCGGACACGCCGCGTCCAGGCCATTGTTCTGACCTGCAACCATAAACTCGCGCGCATCAGGATTGCCCGACGCCAGCTCATCGTTGAAGAACCGCAGTACGGTCTGGTTATGGTGTGGGATGTCCGACCCCAGGATGTGAATCAGTGCAGTCATGCGCGTTTACGCCAAAGTAAAAATACGCCGCAACAGGCAGCGAAATAAACGATATAAGTTGCCATATAGGCCTGAGCAGCCCCCAGCGCGCCGTGCGAAGGGATCAGCCAGTGAGAGAACGCCGTCAGCAGCGCAAACTGACTAATCTCCGCCAGGATATACAACCGCAGCGAGGCTTTCGCAATCACCAGATAACCGAAAACGTAAGCGCCGACTTTCAACACATCGCCTACCAGCTGCCAGGCGAACAGATCGCGCATGGCGATAAACTTTGCCGAGAAGAGCAGCCAGATGGCGACATCACGTAATAACCAGACGGTAAAGCTGGCGGCCGCCACGGCAGGGAGCACAAAACGCAGTGAGCGGAAAATCTCGCGGGTAATATCCTTTTTTACGGTCAGCCGGGATAAGGTTGGCAGCAAATAGACGCTAAAGGAAGCCGTTATAAATTGGAGGTAGGCATCGGAAATGCTGCTCACGCCCTGCCAAATCCCGACTTCATCCCAACTGTAATGCGCAGCCAGCAGGTTTCGCATCATGACGTAGGCCACCGGAAGCGTCACCGAAGTGATGAGCGCCATCAGGGTAAATTTGCCTAACTGCCCCGCCAGCATCGTGTCCCACTGCGGTTTCAGGTAACGTAGCGGGATGACCCCTCTGCGCATCAGCATAAACGCCGCCGGAACGACAACCAGAGCAGGCACGAGCGCCAGCCCCAGCAGTGCGCCCTCATAGCCACCCAGACGATAGCAGAAATAATAGGCAATCACACCGATGACGCTTCCCAGGATCAGCGCCAGCGCATTGCCCGCCGCATCACGGAAGCCCTTCATCAGTGCCAGCAGCAGGTTGGCCCAGGCAATCCCCATCTGAACCAGCGCGACCAGGCGAACCAGCCCCTGATACTGCGTGTGTCCAAACAGCCCCTGGCTAATCGGTGCCGCCGCCAGTAAAAACACAACGGCCAGCAGCGTGGAAAATCCCAGGACCATGGCCGAGGACGTTCCCACAACCGTGCGCAGTTTTTCGGCATCATCATGATGCTGAGCCACGTATTTGGTGACGCCGTTAAATATTCCCGCCCCGGCCAACACGCCGAGTACCGTGACCAGCTGGCGGAAATTGCCCGCCAGCCCGACGCCTGACGGGCCGAATGAGACAGCCAGCAACTTGACGACCAACAATCCGGCACCAATTTTTACAAGCGTGGACGCAGCCGTCCACACCGATGCTTTTGCCAGAGACATATCAGCCGAAATAACTCAGAAGGGTATTGATCACCGTGCGTTGATTAACGGGTGCGAGGTTGTAGAACAGAGGCAGGCGGAGCAAACGCTCGCTCTCTTTGGTGGTGTAACGGTCTTCGCCCGCAAATACGCCAAACGCTTCTCCAGCCGGGCTAGAGTGCAGCGGGATGTAGTGGAATACCGCCAGAATTTCAGCCTCTTTCAGCCAGGCAATCAGGCTGCTGCGATCGTCGTTATCGCGCAGCTTGATGTAAAACATATGGGCGTTGTGGACGCAGTCTGCCGGGATCGTCGGCAGTTCAATACGCCCGGCTTTCGCCAGCGGCTCCAGCGCGTCGTAGTAGGTTTGCCACAGGGACAGGCGCTGCAGATTAATACGCTCCGCCGCCTCCAGCTGCGCCCAAAGATATGCGGCCTGCAGATCGGCCATCAGGTAGCTTGAGCCGATATCGCGCCAGGTGTACTTGTCAACCTGACCACGGAAGAACTGGCTGCGGTTGGTGCCTTTTTCGCGGATCACCTCGGCACGCTCCACCAGCGCACGGTCGTTAATCAGCGTCGCCCCACCCTCACCGCCTGCGGTGTAGTTTTTGGTTTCGTGGAAGCTAAAGCAGCCGATGTGGCCGATCGTGCCCAGCGCGCGCCCTTTATAGGTGGACATCACGCCCTGCGCGGCGTCTTCCACCACGAACAGGTTGTGCTTTTTGGCGATCGCCATAATCGTGTCCATTTCGCACGCCACGCCCGCATAATGAACCGGGACAATCGCGCGCGTTTTGTCGGTAATCGCCGCTTCAATCAGCGTTTCGTCGATGTTCATGGTATCCGGACGGATATCCACAAAGACAATTTTCGCCCCGCGCAGGACAAACGCGTTTGCCGTAGAGACAAAGGTATAACTCGGCATGATCACTTCATCGCCGGGCTGGATGTCCAGCAGCAGTGCGGCCATCTCCAGGGAGGCCGTACAGGAAGGCGTCAGCAGCACTTTGGCGCTGTGAAAACGCTGCTCCATCCACTGCTGGCAGCGACGGGTAAAACCGCCGTCGCCGCAAAGTTTGCCGCTGCCCATGGCAGACTGCATATAGTCGAGTTCCGTTCCCACGACGGGTGGTGCGTTAAATGGAATCATCATGTCACCTGTATAACCAGTAAGCGGTGGCGTCGACGTTGGCCCCACTCGCAATATAACGTTTAAGCGCGGCGGTGTTGCCCATCTGGGTCGCCACCCGCAGCGTCGATAACTGTTCCCGCTCAGCCCAGTGCAGCGCGGCCTGCATGAGTTTCTTCCCCATGCCGCGTCCGGCGAGTAAGCCGATACGCGCGTCCTGCTCATTCACCTTACGCAGGGAAACAAAGCCCTGAATCTGTCCATCCACCGCGCGGAAAACCAGACACACGTGGTCGAACGTGCCTTTTACCGCATTTTCAATCCACTGAGCATAAAAACGGCCGCTGTCTCCAGGCTTATACCAGGGAGCACGAAAGCGGCTTTGGGCAAAGGCCTGCGCCGCCATCTGGCGCAGCGCGGGAATGTCCTGCTCTGCTGCAATTTCTGCCCCTGCCGACGGGTGGCGGGAAACCGTTATGGAGAGATCAACCTCGCCTTCGACCAGCTGAAAACCATGTTGCTGCAGCGCATCCAGCAGATCGGCACGGCCCGCCGGGATCTTCGCCTGCACGCGCGGCCAGACCGCGAAGTCGGACGCCTGCAATGCAGGCGCATCGTCACGCAGACGAACAATCGCCGAAGGCCGGGCAAAAAAAGTGCTTTCCCACTCAAGGGATTCCAGCACGCCGTTGAGTTGACTCAACGCCACACGCCTTTGGTATCAACCACGTACTTCTGGGACACGGTCTTACCGGGGATCGCTTTGAACGCGTTGTGATCCACCAGCAGTACCAGCACATCCGCCATCGCCAACGCATCGTTTAGCGCGGTCAGCGTACAATGACCCGCCAGCTTCGCTGGCAGCTCATGGATATTCGGCTCAACCACCAGCGTTTCACCGCTGTGCCATCCTGCGATCATCTCAGCAATTTCCATCGCCGGGCTTTCGCGCAGATCGTCAATGTTCGGTTTAAAGGCCAGGCCAAAGCAGGCAATTTTCAGCTCGCTGGCGCGCTTGCCGCTTTCAGCCAGACAATCCGCCACCGTCGCTTTTACCTGATTGAGTACCCAGTGAGGTTTGCTGTCGTTGACTTCACGCGCGGTGCGGATCAGGCGCGCCTGATCGGGGTTTTGCGCCACGATAAACCAGGGATCGACGGCGATGCAGTGCCCACCCACGCCCGGACCCGGCTGGAGAATGTTGACACGTGGATGGCGATTCGCAAGGCTAATCAGCTCCCAGACGTTAATCCCCTGATCGGCACAAATCAGTGACAGTTCATTCGCAAAAGCGATGTTAACGTCGCGGAAGCTGTTTTCGGTCAGTTTGCACATCTCGGCGGTGCGGGAGTTGGTCACCACGCATTCGCCTTCAAGGAAAATCTTATACAACTCGCTGGCGCGCGCGGAACATACCGGCGTCATGCCGCCAATCACGCGGTCGTTTTTAATCAGCTCGACCATGACCTGACCCGGCAGCACACGCTCCGGACAGTAGGCGATATTAATATCGGCCTGCTCACCCGCCTGCTGTGGGAAGGTTAAATCTGGACGGGCTTCTGCCAGCCACTGGGCCATCTGCTCGGTAGCGCCCACCGGCGACGTGGACTCGAGGATCACCAGCGCCCCTTTTTTCAACACAGGCGCGATAGATTTTGCTGCCGCCTCAACGTAAACCATGTCGGGCTCATGATCGCCTTTAAATGGCGTCGGAACCGCAATCAGAAAGGCATCGGCGTCGACCGGCGTGGTGCTGGCGCGCAGGAATCCCCCGTCGACGGCCTTTTTCACCACGAGGTCGAGATCGGGCTCCACAATATGAATTTCGCCACGGTTAATGGTGTCCACCGCGCGCGCATTGATGTCGACGCCTACAACCTGCTTTTGACGAGAGGCAAAGGCCGCCGCAGTAGGCAGTCCAATGTAGCCAAGACCCACGACAGAGATGGTAGTAAAACTCATAGCGTTACCCGATTGTGTTTAAGTGCATGCAAAATACGACCACAAGACTGCCCATCACCATACGGGTTATGGGCGCGGCTCATCGCCTGATACTCTTCTTCATCGTGCAGCAGGCGCGTCACTTCGTCGACGATGCGGCGCATATCCGTGCCCACCAGACGTACCGTGCCCGCTTTTACCGCTTCCGGGCGCTCGGTGGTTTCACGCATGACCAGCACCGGTTTGCCGAGAGACGGCGCTTCTTCCTGAATCCCGCCGGAATCGGTGAGGATCAGCCAGGCGTGATTCATCAGCCAGACGAATGGCATGTAGTCCTGCGGTTCGATCAGAAGGACATTATCCACATGACCCAGAATACGGTTCACCGGCTCGCTGACGTTAGGATTGAGGTGTACCGGATAGACAATCTGCACATCTTCATTCTGCGCGGCAATCTCAGCCAGCGCGTGGCAGATTTGCTCAAAGCCGCGACCGAAACTTTCGCGACGGTGGCCCGTCACCAGGATCGTTTTCTTGCCGTTATGCAGGAAAGGATAGCGCGCAGCGAGTTCTGCCTGCAGATCGGTGTTTGCCAGCACGCGGTCACGTACCCAGATCAGCGCATCGATAACCGTATTCCCGGTGACAAAGATCTTATTGTCGGCAATATTTTCCCGCAGCAGGTTCTGACGCGCGTTTTCGGTTGGCGCAAAGTGGTACATCGCCAGATGTCCGGTCAGCGTGCGGTTGGCCTCTTCCGGCCAGGGCGAGTAAAGGTTGCCTGTACGCAGGCCTGCTTCAATATGCCCAACGGGAATACGCTGATAGAACGCGGCAAGGCTGGTCGCCACGGTGGTTGTGGTGTCACCATGCACCAACACCACATCAGGTTTGAAGGATTCCAGAATAGGCTTTAACTCTTGCAAAATACGGCAGGTAATCTCCGTTAACCCCTGTCCCGGCTTCATAATGTTGAGATCGTAATCCGGGACGATAGAAAAGAGAGTTAAGACCTGATCGAGCATCTCACGGTGCTGGGCAGTCACGCAGACTTTCGCGTCAATATCAGGATCTCTGGCCAGCGCATGAACCAGAGGTGCCATCTTGATGGCCTCCGGCCTGGTGCCAAATACGGTTAGTACTTTCACATCGATTCTCTTCGATTAGGCGATGAAGGCCGTAGCCTTCATCGTAGATGGCGTTCTTAATTTGTGCGACGACGCATTAGCGCTACGCCCGCGCCAGTCAGTGCGCCCACAATCCCCCACATGATCATCAGGAATGCACGCCGTGGGCTATCGCGTTTTACAGGTTCTTCAGGCGTTCTCAAATAACGATACGTCTGAAAACGCGGTTCCAGCGTTGGGCCAACGTTCAGGGTGTTAAGCATGGCGCGGTTTTGGTCGTAATCGAGGTCAAAATCAGGGCCAACGGCCTGGAGATTTTCCAGTCGAGCCTGGAGCATTGGACGACCTAGCAGGAACATTTCAGAGTCAGGTAGTTCATCAGCAGGGACATCCGTTTCGCTGCGGGAGATATTGTGCTGCTCCGCAATTTTTAGCGCCTGCTGAATATTATGCACGCGGCGGTCGAAAATGGCTTTTGCCACCTCTTCCTGGCGTTTTACCTGCGCTTTCATCTGAATCGTTCGCGCAGCCCAGGCACCTTTCAGCTCGTCATTAAGATGGATCGCCGCACGCTGGCTGGCAAATGCGACGTACTGACGCAGCAGATTATTGGCATCCGGTGCCGTTTCGGCAATCAGCTTCACGCTGTCGCTGACATTGCGCAGGGCATCGCCCGGCATAAACTGGATATTGTTAATCAGATCATCCAGCAGCGCGGCATCCGCTTTGGTGTTATCCACCCGACGCTGCTTGAAGTAATCGGTCTGCGACCAGAAATCGCGACGCGTATCCCACGAGGCGAGCTGCATCACGAACTCTTTGTAGGCCTCATCCATAACGGAAACCTGATCCGGCGTAGCGAGATTCGCCTTGATATCCAGGTTACGCAGGAATTGCTGCTGGGAATAGAAGCCGCCAAGCATGTTAACCGTTGGTTTGTCGGTAATCGCCGTGGTGCTCCACTCTTGTTTTGCAAAGAATGTGTAGGCCAGCGCAATGAGCGCAAAACCTATCGCAACGCCAGCAATCCATAGTTTCCCTGCCCATAAAACACGAAACAGACCACGAATATCCAACGCATTCTCATTCATTTCTGATTTTTCTCCCGCCAACGGTTGAGTCATCATCATCCCATTTTATTTCGTTAAGGTTGGATTATTATCACTATTTCGACGCATCTTGCGTTTGATACGCTTAATGAAACGAGCTACCTTCCAGGCCCGTTTAATGCAGTAGCCATACAATAAAAACGCAAGCAAAAACAGTACCAACATTACCCATTCAGGAATAAAGTGGGCATATTCCGCTACAACTCCTATCCCCGCAAGGATAGCGGCAGCCAATGTAATCAGCACAAAAGCCTGACGGGAAGTGAATCCCGCCCGCATGATAAGATGATGAATATGTTGACGGTCGGCTGTAAAAGGACTCATTCCTTTACGCAGACGACGATACATAATCGCCACCATGTCCATCAGCGGGATGGCGATAATCCATAGTGCAGTAACCGGGCTTATAGGGTGGGTTTTACCCTGCGTGGTTTCCAGCAAAATCCAAATAATTGTAAAACCGATCAATGTGCTACCCGCATCGCCCATAAAAACTTTATAGCGACGACCCAGAGCGCCAAGATTCAAGAGGATGTAAGGTAGAATGGCCGCAATCATGGCGAAGCACCACATTGCCAGGCTGTATTGACCATCAAACCACAGGATGATGCCAATAGCAGCAAATGAAACACATGACAATCCCCCCAGTAAACCATCGATCCCATCGACCATATTGAAGGCATTGATTGCGACCCATACGGCAAAGAGTGTGAGGAAGTAACCAAATGGGCCGAGCACCATCTCCCAGGCCCCAAAAATATAGCCAAGACTGCTCAAGTGAAGTTTTGCCGCAACCATCATGGCAATACCAACAGCAGCCTGTACAAAGGCGCGAATTTTTACACTGATATCGTAGCGATCGTCCAGTGCACCAACAACAACCAGAACCGCCGCACATGTCAGGTACAACCGGGCATGAGGAATATAGTAATCAGCGATAGCGAAAGTGAAGCAGATACCTGCAAATACGGAGATGCCACCCACCAATGGGATCATACCCTGATGGCGTTTACGGAAGTTGGGTTTATCCACTAATCCCAGATATTTTGCTATCTTGCGCGCAAAAAACAGAAAGCAAGTAGTAAATAAAAAAATACTGGTTAGTTCAGCAAACGTATCGAATAGGTTCACAATGGATGTTCTCAACAAATGTCAGTCAAAGAAGTATAACTATGATGGCATCAAGCCAGAAGGCATAAAGCAAACCTCTTGCGACCCATTTGTTTATTATTCAAGCTATTAATATTTTTACTGTGCGAATTATCTTATTGTCGCACTGACCGGTCAAAATTGGGAGTCTGTGATAATAGCGTATAGTCCGTAAAAGAAAAACGCCACGTAAAAACGTGGCGTTCACTGGGATAATTTGCGTTACGAGCGTTTCATCATGTCGAAGAAATCGTCGTTGGTTTTGGTCATCGCCAGTTTGTTGATGAGGAACTCCATTGCGTCGATTTCACCCATTGGATGGATGATTTTGCGCAGGATCCACATTTTCTGCAGCTCTTCCTGAGTGGTGAGCAGCTCTTCCTTACGGGTACCGGAACGGTTGTAGTCGATAGCCGGGAAGACGCGTTTTTCAGCGATCTTACGAGAGAGGTGCAGTTCCATGTTGCCTGTACCTTTAAACTCTTCGTAGATAACTTCGTCCATTTTGGAGCCGGTATCAATCAGCGCGGTCGCAATGATGGTCAGGCTGCCGCCCTCTTCCACGTTACGTGCCGCACCGAAGAAGCGCTTCGGACGATGCAGGGCGTTGGCATCCACACCACCGGTCAATACTTTACCGGAAGCTGGCACCACGGTGTTGTACGCACGCGCCAGACGGGTGATGGAGTCGAGCAGGATGATCACGTCTTTCTTGTGCTCAACCAGGCGTTTCGCCTTCTCGATAACCATTTCCGCAACCTGAACGTGGCGAGATGCTGGCTCGTCGAAGGTAGAAGCAACCACTTCACCTTTAACCAGACGCTGCATCTCGGTTACTTCTTCCGGACGTTCGTCAATCAGCAGTACCATCAGCACGCAGTCTGGGTGGTTATAGGCAATGCTCTGCGCGATGTTCTGCAGCAGCATGGTTTTACCCGCTTTTGGCGGTGCCACAATCAGGCCACGCTGACCACGACCAATAGGTGATGCCAGATCCAGAACGCGAGCGGTTAAGTCTTCGGTCGAACCGTTACCACGCTCCATGCGCAGGCGAGAGTTCGCGTGCAGCGGCGTTAAGTTCTCAAAGAGGATCTTATTGCGCGAGTTTTCCGGTTTGTCGTAGTTAACTTCGTTAACTTTCAACAACGCAAAGTAGCGTTCACCCTCTTTTGGAGGACGAATCTTACCTGAAATGGTGTCACCAGTGCGGAGGTTGAAACGGCGGATTTGGCTAGGGGATACGTAGATGTCGTCAGGGCCGGCGAGGTAGGAGCTGTCTGCAGAGCGGAGGAAACCAAATCCGTCTTGCAATATCTCCAGCACACCGTCGCCAAAGATATCTTCGCCACTCTTAGCGTGCTGCTTCAGGATGGCGAAAATGATGTCCTGCTTGCGCATACGAGCCTGGTTTTCCAGCCCCATATTTTCGCCGAGAGTGATCAGCTCAGAAACCGGCGTATTCTTTAATTCGGTAAGATTCATAATGGTGTGGGTTCTTAAACTCGGGGTGATTCTCGAACTTAATGTTGTGAATGGTATGGCAGGGTCATCCATGCCTGTTTAGCGGCCATCAACTCATGTCTGTTCGCTGTCTGGTCACAGGGAAAGAACGCAGAACTGAAACGACAAGACGGATTGAGTGACAAGCCCGGAATCTAGCAACTTCACGCACTGTTCATGTTAACAACGGGAAGTATCGGGTAAAACAAGATTCAAACAACAAGATATGTTTAAAACGAAGTCATAGCTAACTTAGCACGACTAAAGCCGGGCGTCCAGAGATCCACACAATTTAGGCGCTCAGGACGCTCAGCCGAGAAACCTTACGCCAGATTAGCGTCGAGGAACTCTTTCAGTTGACCTTTGGACAGTGCGCCCACTTTGGTCGCTGCCACTTCACCGTTTTTGAACAGCAGCAGGGTCGGGATGCCACGGATACCGTATTTTGGCGCGGTGCCCGGGTTCTGGTCGATGTTCAGCTTGGCAACGGTCAGTTTGCCCTGATATTCGTCAGCGATTTCATCCAGAATCGGGGCGATCATTTTGCAAGGACCACACCATTCAGCCCAGAAATCGACGAGGGTTAGCCCGTCAGCCTTAAGCACGTCCGTGTCAAAACTGTCGTCAGTCAGGTGAATAATTTTATCGCTCATATATAACTCCACAGGAATAAGCCTGGTACGTTGGTTTTGTCTCCACCAACGACGTGTTGATGTCGCATTAACCAACTAAAGGTTGACTTTATTTCACCGGATACGCTTTCGTAAAGCAATAGTAAGCTGATATTCTACCACACTATGAGCAAAACACATTTAACAGAACAGAAGTTTTCCGACTTCGCCCTGCACCCAAAAGTGATCGAAGCCCTTGAAAATAAAGGGTTTCATAACTGCACGCCCATTCAGGCTCTCGCCCTGCCGCTTACGCTGGCCGGTCGCGATGTTGCAGGGCAGGCGCAAACCGGTACTGGCAAAACGATGGCGTTCTTAACGTCAACGTTTCATTATTTACTGTCTCATCCAGCGATTGCAGACCGCAAAGTTAACCAGCCGCGCGCGCTTATTATGGCCCCGACGCGAGAACTGGCGGTACAGATCCACGCAGACGCTGAACCCCTGGCGCAGGCTACTGGCCTGAAGCTTGGCCTGGCCTATGGCGGCGACGGCTACGATAAGCAGCTGAAAGTGCTGGAAAGCGGTGTGGATATCCTGATCGGTACCACTGGCCGTCTTATCGACTACGCCAAACAGAACCATATCAACCTCGGTGCCATCCAGGTTGTCGTGCTGGATGAAGCCGACCGTATGTACGATCTGGGCTTCATTAAAGACATCCGCTGGCTGTTCCGCCGCATGCCTGCTGCGAATCAGCGTCTGAACATGCTGTTCTCTGCAACCCTTTCTTACCGCGTTCGCGAACTGGCGTTCGAACAAATGAACAACGCCGAGTATGTGGAAGTGGAGCCAGAGCAGAAAACAGGTCACCGCATTAAAGAAGAGCTCTTCTATCCTTCGAATGAAGAGAAAATGCGTCTGCTGCAAACGCTGATCGAAGAAGAATGGCCCGATCGCGCCATCATCTTTGCGAATACCAAACACCGCTGTGAAGATATCTGGGGCCATCTGGCTGCAGACGGTCACCGTGTTGGTCTGCTGACCGGCGACGTCGCACAGAAAAAACGCCTGCGTATTCTTGAAGAATTTACCCGTGGCGATCTCGATATTCTGGTCGCAACCGACGTTGCCGCTCGTGGTCTGCACATCCCAGCCGTGACGCACGTTTTTAACTATGATCTGCCAGATGACTGCGAAGACTATGTACACCGTATCGGTCGTACTGGTCGTGCGGGCGCAAGCGGTCACTCTATTAGCCTTGCGTGTGAAGAGTATGCGCTGAATCTTCCAGCCATTGAGACCTACATCGGTCACTCTATTCCGCAGAGCAAATACAACCCGGAAGCGCTGTTAAGCGAACTGCCGCCGCCGAAGCGTCTTACTCGCCCACGCTCCGGCAATGGTCCGCGTCGTTCTGGTGGCGCACCGCGTAATCGTCGTCGTTCAGGTTAAGAAATTATGCTCAGTTCCACCTCGCTATATGCGGCAATTGATCTCGGTTCGAATAGTTTTCATATGCTGGTTGTGCGCGAGGTGGCGGGAAGCATACAGACGCTGACGCGCATTAAGCGCAAGGTCCGCCTGGCGGCGGGCCTGAGCAGCGACAATCACCTCTCCCCCGAAGCCATGGAACGTGGCTGGCAGTGTCTGCGCCTCTTTGCTGAGCGCCTGCAGGACATACCCCATACCCAAATCCGCGTTGTCGCTACCGCGACGCTTCGCCTGGCGGTTAATGCCGTGGATTTTATTGCCAAAGCGCAGGAAATTCTCGGTTGCCCGGTGCAGGTCATCAGCGGTGAAGAAGAAGCGCGTCTGATCTATCAGGGCGTGGCGCACACCACCGGGGGTGACGATCGCCGTCTGGTGGTGGATATTGGCGGAGCGAGCACCGAACTGGTCACCGGCACGGGCGCCCAGGCGACGTCGCTGTTCAGCCTGTCGATGGGCTGCGTGACCTGGCTTGAGCGCTACTTTACCGACCGCAATCTCGCGCAAGAGAACTTCGACGAGGCGGAAAACGCCGCGCGCGAGGTGCTGCGTCCGGTCATGGACGAATTGCGCTACCACGGCTGGAAAGTGTGTGTTGGCGCGTCCGGAACCGTACAGGCGTTGCAGGAAATCATGATGGCGCAGGGGATGGACGAGCGGATCACGCTTGCCAAACTCCAGCAACTGAAGCAACGCGCTATTCAGTGTGGTCGGCTGGAAGAGCTGGAAATTGAAGGCCTGACGCTTGAGCGTGCATTGGTTTTTCCAAGCGGTCTGGCCATTCTGATCGCCATTTTCACCGAACTGAACATCCAGTGCATGACCCTTGCAGGCGGCGCGCTGCGCGAAGGTCTGGTCTACGGAATGCTGCATCTGTCGGTTGATCTGGACATCCGCAGCCGTACGCTGCGTAACGTCCAGCGTCGCTTCATTGTGGATACCGAGCAGGCACAACGGGTGGGACAGCTGGCGTCGCTCTTTGCGGACCAGGTCAAACAGCGTTGGGATATTGAACCATTAAGTCGCGATTTGCTGCTAAGTGCATGTGCGCTGCATGAAATTGGCCTGAGCGTTGAGTACAAGCAAGCGCCGCTGCATGCCGCGTGGCTGGTGCGTAATCTTGATTTGCCGGGCTATACCCCTGCGCAGAAAAAATTGCTCGCTACCCTGCTGCTAAACCAGACCAATGCCGTGGACCTCTCTTCACTCCACCAGCAAAACGCGGTGCCGCCGCGCGTGGCCGAGCATCTGTGCCGTTTACTTCGTCTGGCGATTTTGTTTGCCAGCCGTCGCCGCGACGATCTCCTCCCGGCAATTACGCTGGCGGCAGACGATGAAAAGCTCACGCTGACGCTACCGGAAAATTGGCTGGATAATCACCCACTTGGGGCAGAGCTGATCGAGCAAGAGTGCCAGTGGCAGAGCTACGTGCACTGGGCGCTTGAGATAAAGTAAGTCGCTGAACAATGCCGGGTGGCGGCTTCGCCTTACCCGGCCTACTCATCATTATCCCTTCTCTTTGGCTTTTGCCAGCATGGCGCGAATATTCGCCACGTTAGCCTGTCCCTTGTGCATGCGCTCTTCCGCGGTAATGACTTTGCGTTCCTGCTCCCAGATGAGATCGTCCTGAGGTAGCTCCAGCAGGAAACGGCTCGGCTCAGGGCGCACCAGTTCACCGTACTGTCTGCGCTCTTTACACAGGGTAAAAATCAGCTCTTTCTGCGCGCGGGTGATCCCCACGTAGGCCAGTCGACGCTCTTCATCGACATTATCTTCATCAATGCTGCTCTGGTGCGGCAGTAAGCCCTCTTCCATACCGACCAGATAGACATACGGGAATTCCAGTCCTTTGGACGCATGCAGGGTCATCAACTGCACCTGGTCAGCCTCTTCCTCACTCTCACCGCGCTCCATCATATCGCGCAGCGTAAAGCGGGTGACGACCTGGGTCAGCGTCATCGGCTCGTCAATGTCCGAGCCTTCCAGCATTTCAGTCATCCAGCTAAAGAGCTGGTTGACGTTTTTCATCCGCATCTCGGCCGCTTTCGGGCTGGCAGAGGTTTCGTACAGCCAGGATTCGTAGTCGATACCGTGGATCAGATCGCGCACGGCAGCCACAGGCTCACGCTCTGCCAGCCGCTGTACTTCACCAAGCCAGTGGGTGAAGCGGGTTAAGTTGTCATATCCACGCCCCGTCAGCGTCTGGCTTAGCCCCATATCAAAGCTGGCGGTAAACAGGCTTTTATTGCGGGTCATCGCCCACTCGCCCAGCTTTTGCAGCGTTGCCGGGCCGATCTCGCGTTTTGGCGTATTCACAATGCGCAGGAAGGCACTGTCATCATCCGGGTTAGTCAGCACGCGCAGATAGGCCAGCAGATCTTTGATTTCCGGGCGCGAGAAGAATGAGGTTCCACCCGAAATTTTGTAAGGAATACGGTTCTGCATCAGCATCTTTTCAAAGACGCGCGACTGGTGATTACCGCGATAGAGGATCGCGTAATCCTTGTACTCTGTTTTATTCACGAAGTGATGGGCAATCAGCTCACCGGTGACGCGTTCGGCTTCGTGTTCTTCATTGTTGGCGCTGAGCACTTTCAGCTCTGTACCGTAGCCCAGCTCGGAGAACAGACGCTTCTCAAACACGTGTGGGTTATTGGCGATCAGGATATTCGCCGCTTTCAGGATGCGACCGGACGAACGGTAGTTCTGCTCCAGCTTAATCACCTGCAACGCCGGGAAATCTTTGCTCAGCAGCACCAGGTTTTGCGGACGCGCGCCGCGCCAGGAGTAGATCGACTGGTCGTCGTCGCCTACCACGGTGAAACGCGCGCGTTGCCCTACCAGCAATTTCACCAGCTCGTACTGGCTGGTGTTGGTGTCCTGATATTCATCCACCAGCAGGTAGCGGATCTTGTTCTGCCAGCGCTCGCGCACCTCTTCATTACGCTGCAACAGCAACGTCGGCAGCAGGATCAGGTCGTCGAAATCCAGCACGTTACACGCTTTCATGTGCGCATCGTACAGACCATAGCAGTGAGCGAAGATACGATCCCGTTCCCCTTTCGCGCTGGCTGCCGCCTGGGCTGGCGTCATCAGATCGTTTTTCCAGTTGGAGATCGTCGAGATCAGCTGTTGCAGCAGGACTTTGTCATCTTCAATCAGCCCTTCCGTCAGCTCTTTAAGCAGCGCCACCTGGTCAGTATCATCGAAAAGCGAGAAGTTGGACTTCATCCCCAGCGCCGCGTATTCGCGTTTAATAATATCCAGCCCCAGCGTGTGGAAGGTGGAGATCATCAGCCCGCGCGCCTCTTTACGGCCTAGCGTCTGCCCGACGCGCTCTTTCATCTCGCGCGCGGCTTTGTTGGTAAACGTTACGGCAGCGATGTGCCGCGCCTGATACCCGCATCCACGGATCAGGTGGGCAATTTTATTGGTGATGACTCGCGTTTTGCCCGATCCCGCACCCGCCAGCACCAGGCAGGGTCCGGTGACGAATTCGACGGCTTGTTGTTGTCCGGGGTTTAAACGCATAAAAGATCACTCAATGAAAGTCGGGAGAGGAGGAAAAACGCGTGGTAGTATACCGAGCGTAAACTAGTCGACTCAAGGCACGATCATGGCAAAAACAGCAGCAGCACTGCATATCCTTGTTAAAGAAGAGAAACTGGCACAGGATCTTCTGGAACAGATTAAAAACGGCGCCGACTTCGGCAAGCTGGCGAAGAAGCACTCTATCTGTCCGTCAGGTAAACGTGGCGGTGACCTGGGTGAATTCCGCCAGGGCCAGATGGTTCCGGCATTCGATAAAGTGGTCTTCTCTTGCCCGGTACTGGAGCCAACCGGTCCCCTGCACACGCAGTTCGGATACCACATTATCAAAGTGTTATACCGTAACTAACAAAAAGCCCGGTGAGTCAATGCACCGGGCTTTTTTGTCAATGGCTGCCGACAGGCTAAATGCCGTCGCCATACTCGAACGTATGATGAATACCGTTGAAGTGCTGATCCATATCCATCGACGGTTTATCGCTATCCGGTTTACCGACAATGCGCGCCGGTACGCCAGCAGCGGTGGTGTGCGGCGGTACAGGCTGCAGCACAACTGAGCCCGCCCCTATTTTGGCCCCACGTCCCACTTCGATATTACCGAGGATCTTCGCTCCCGCGCCAATCATCACCCCTTCACGGATCTTCGGATGGCGATCGCCGCTGGTTTTACCGGTACCGCCCAAGGTAACCGACTGCAGGATAGAGACATCATCTTCAATCACCGCCGTTTCGCCGACAACAATGCCAGTGGCGTGGTCGAGCATGATGCCACGACCAATTTTCGCCGCAGGGTGAATGTCCACCTGGAAGGTCACAGAAACCTGATTTTGCAGGAAGATAGCCAGCGCGCGGCGGCCTTCATTCCATAACCAGTGTCCGATGCGATAAGCCTGAAGCGCGTGGAAGCCCTTCAGATACAGCAGCGGCGTGGAGTATTTATCGACCGCCGGGTCACGCGTGCGCACGGCCTGGATATCACAGGCGGCAGAGGCGATCATCTCCGGGTCAGCGGCATAGGCCTCTTCCACCACTTCACGAATAGCGATAGCAGGCATGATGGAGGAAGCCAGTTTATTGGCGAGCATATAGCTCAGGGCGCTGCCGAGGTCTTCGTGCTTGAGTAGCGTCGCGTGGTAGAAACTGGCCAGCATAGGCTCGCAGTCGGCCAAAGCCCGGGCTTCGGCTTTAATATTGTTCCAGACGATATCCAGTTCTTCACACGGCATTGCTTACTCCAGACGATAGTTAATGACCAGCCAGTTCTGCGCTGGCTGGGTCATTCAGGTGACAACGGTTCCGACTAGTTACTGCTGCGCTCGTCCTTGCGCGCACGACCTAATAAGGTCAATGCTGCCTCGCGCGCATTTTTTCCGCAATACAATACCTGATAAATTTCCTCGGTTATTGGCATTTCGACACCGAAACGGTGCGCCAACTCGCGGACTTCCTTTGTATTGCGGTAGCCTTCAACCACCTGACCAATCTTCTCCTGCGCGCTTTTTACATCGCTGCCCTGACCGAGCATCATGCCGAAGCGACGGTTACGAGACTGGTTATCGGTACAGGTCAACACCAGGTCACCCAGGCCCGCCATGCCCATAAAGGTGGCGGGATCGGCACCCAGCGCTGCGCCCAGGCGCGACATCTCGGTCAGACCTCGGGTGATCAGCGCAGTACGTGCGTTCGCACCAAAACCGATACCGTCGGACATCCCGGCACCGATGGCAATCACGTTCTTCACCGCGCCGCCCAGCTGTACACCGATGAAATCGGGGTTACTGTAGACGCGGAAGCTCTTGCCGCAGTGCAGCAGCTGCTGGAGATCGTCAGAGAAAGCCTGGTCAGTGGCTGCCAGTGAAATCGCTGTCGGCAGGCCAGCAGCAAGCTCTTTGGCAAACGTCGGTCCGGAAATCACCGCAAGCGGGATATCATCGCCCAGCGCTTCGCGGGCTACGTCCTGCAGCAGGCGTCCGGTTTCCGCTTCCAGCCCTTTTGTCGCCCAGACAATGCGTGCATCCGTGCGCATCAGCGGCTTGATCTGACGCAGTACTTCGCCAAACACATGGCTCGGCACCACAATCAGAATGTTGCGGCTGGCCGCCAGCGCGGTCGCGAGGTCGCTTTCCAGGTGCAGGGAGTCAGGGAACGGAACGTCCGGGAGAAAAGCCACGTTGCAGCGGTCGCGTTGCAACGTCGCGATATGTTTGGGATCGTGGCCCCACAGGACCACGTCGTGACCATTTCTTGCCAGCGTGATGGCAAGAGCGGTGCCGTAAGAGCCGGCACCGATCACAATCATTGACGCATTAACAGTGCTCATCAGGCATCCTGATGTTGTTCGGCACCTTCGCCAGCCTGCTGCTGCAGATAGTTCATGAACAGCGCATCAAAGTTAACTGGCGCAAGGTTCAGTTGCGGGAATGTACCGCGAGAGACCAGGCTGGTAATGCATTCGCGCGCATACGGGAACAGGATGTTCGGGCAGTATGCACCCAGGCAATGTGCCATCTGGTTGCCTTCGATACCGCCAATGGAGAAGATGCCGCCCTGCTGTACTTCACACAGGAACGCCGTTTCTTCACCCAGAGATGCGGTTACGGTCACACGCAGTACAACTTCATACACATCATCCGCCAGTTGGGTGGATGCGGTATCAAGATCAAGTTTAACCTCTGGCTGCCAATCTTTCTGGAAAACGTGTGGCGCATTTGGCGCTTCGAAAGAGACATCTTTGGTGTAGATGCGCTGGATCTGGAAAGTCATTTCAGTGTTGTTTTGTTCTGACATGGAAAAACCCTTTTTAATTGTCCTAAAGTCTCTTAGCTCAGCAGCGGATCGAGTCCACCACGGGCGTCGAGCGCATACAAGTCATCACAGCCACCAATGTGCTGCGCATCAATGAAAATCTGCGGAACCGTCGTGCGACCACTGCGTTGGATCATCTCTTCGCGTTTAATCGCGTCACCATCGATTGGCAGTTCCTGGAACGTTACGCCTTTGCTGTTCAGCAGTGCTTTCGCACGGTGGCAGAACGGGCAAGTTGCTTTGGTGTAGATCTCAATATTGGCCATCACTGAACTCCTTATTTACCGCGAACTAAAGGAAGATTTTCCCCGCTCCAGCCGGAAATACCTTCTTTCAGTACCGTTACGTTTTCGAAGCCTGCTTTATGCAGTGCGTTGGCAGATTCCTGCGCCTGCATGCCGGTGCCGTCAACAACGATGATCGGCTGGGCTTTATGTTTTTCCAGCTCACCAATGTTGTTCGCTTTGATTTCAGCAGGCAGCAGGTTAATAGAGCCTGCAATGTGACCTTTGCGGAAATCGTCGCGCTGACGCAAATCGACGACGACGGCGTCTTCTTTGTTGATCAGACGTGTCGCTTCACCGCGGGTGATCACCTTAATTTTAGACGTCAGTCCCTTAAAGGTGGTGAACAGCACAGCGACCAGCAGGCCAATCCACGCGATGCTCAGAACCGGGTGGCGGCTAACGAATTGCATAATTTCTTGCATGGGGGGTAACAACTCCCGACTAAGTGATTAAAAAAAACCAGGACAGGAGTATACCTGTGCGTTGTGGCAAATACAGCCAGCGACAATAAGCTAATCGATTTTCTGCGGCATGCCACGAAAAAAAAGCCTCAAAATATCCGGGGAAGTGCCTTGCCCCTACGCATTCTTTGATCTTCTGCGGCTATTTGATCGATTCAGCTGTAGTAAAATTACGCAAATTTTTCGTCTCTTGAGCATGAGGTTGTCGCAATGTCGGTTTCTAAAAAACCTATGGTACTGGTGATTCTGGATGGCTATGGCTACCGTGAAGACAGCCAGGATAACGCTATTTTCAACGCCAAAACGCCAGTGATGGATGCACTGTGGGCGAAACGCCCTCATACCCTGATTGACGCGTCTGGCCTGGAAGTGGGCCTGCCGGACCGCCAGATGGGCAACTCCGAAGTCGGTCACGTTAACCTGGGCGCGGGTCGTATCGTGTATCAGGACCTGACGCGTCTGGACGTTGAAATCAAAGAACGCACCTTCTTCTCCAACCCAACGCTCGCAGGTGCGGTAGATAAAGCCGTTGCCGCAGGTAAAGCCGTGCACATTATGGGCCTGCTCTCTGCAGGCGGCGTGCACAGCCACGAAGATCACATCATGGCGATGGTTGAACTGGCCGCCGAGCGCGGTGCGGAAAAAATCTATCTGCACGCTTTCCTGGATGGCCGCGATACGCCGCCACGCAGCGCAAAAGGCTCTCTGCACGCCTTCGAAGAGAAATTCGCCGCGCTGGGCAAAGGCCGCGTGGCGTCCATCATTGGTCGTTACTACGCGATGGACCGCGACAACCGCTGGGATCGCGTTGAACAGGCCTATGACCTGATGACCCAGGCAAAAGGTGAATTCCAGTTCGCGACCGCCGTTGAAGCACTGGAAGCCGCTTACGCACGCGATGAAAACGACGAATTCGTGAAAGCATCGGTCATTCGTGCTGAAGGGCAGGCTGATGCCGCCATGGAAGATGGCGACGCGCTGATCTTCATGAACTTCCGCGCTGACCGCGCGCGTGAAATCACCCGCGCATTCGTGAACAGCGACTTCGACGGTTTCGCCCGCAAGAAAGTGGTGAAACTGGACTTCATCCAGCTGACTGAATACGCCGCAGACATCAAAGCGCCTTGCGCGTATCCGCCAGCATCACTGGCAAACACCTTCGGCGAGTGGATGGCGAAGAACGACAAAACGCAGCTGCGTATCTCTGAAACCGAAAAATACGCGCACGTCACCTTCTTCTTTAACGGCGGCGTTGAAGAGCCGTTCAAAGGTGAAGATCGCATTCTGATCAACTCGCCGAAAGTCGCTACCTACGATCTGCAGCCAGAGATGAGCTCTGCCGAGCTGACTGAAAAACTGGTTGCGGCCATCGAAAGCGGTAAGTACGACACTATCATCTGTAACTACCCGAATGGTGACATGGTGGGCCACACCGGCGTGATGGAAGCAGCGGTTAAAGCAGTTGAAGCGCTGGACAACTGTGTCGAGCAGGTAGCAAAAGCCGTTGAGTCTGTGGGCGGCCAGCTGCTGATCACCGCTGACCATGGTAACGCAGAGCAAATGCGCGACCCGGCGACCGGCCAGGCACACACCGCGCACACTAACCTGCCTGTACCGCTGATTTATGTGGGTGATAAATCACTGAAAGCAGTGGAAGGCGGCAAGCTTTCCGACATCGCGCCAACCATGTTGACGCTGATGGGCATGCCGATCCCTGAAGAGATGACTGGTAAGCCGCTGTTCATCGTGGAATAATCGCTCCCCATGAGGGGAAAGGCGATTTTTTCAATCACATGGGTCGTGAAACCGCTTAGGTTATCAGTCAGACCTCTGTTTTACGCCAGCGCACTCAGCGCTGGCGTATTGCTGTGCGCCGCATCCGCCCACGCGGATGACCGCGACCAGCTGAAATCCATTCAGGCCGATATCGCCGCCAAAGAGCGTGCGGTACGCCAGCAACAGCAACAGCGTTCCTCACTTCTTGCCCAGCTTAAGCAGCAGGAAGAGGCGATCTCCGCCGCCGCACGCAAACTCCGTGAAACGCAAAACACCCTCGCCCAGTTGAACAAACAGATCGATGAGATGAACGCGTCGATAGCCAAACTGGAACGCCAGCGTGATGCCCAGGAGCGCAATCTTGCCGCACAGCTTGACGCCGCGTTTCGTCAGGGTGAACACACCGGCCTTCAGCTGATACTCAGCGGGGAAGAGAGCCAGCGCGGACAGCGTTTGCAGGCCTACTTCGGCTATCTGAACCAGGCGCGTCAGGAGACGATCGCGCAGCTGAAGCAGACGCGCGAAGAGGTCACCACCCAGAAAGCCGAGCTGGAAGAGAAGCAGACCCAGCAGCAGACGTTGCTCTACGATCAGCAGGCCCAGCAGGCGAAGCTGGAGCAGGCGCGCAACGAGCGTAAGAAAACCCTGTCCGGCCTTGAATCTTCCATTCAGGAAGGCCAGAGCCAGCTGAGCGAAATGCGCGCTAACGAATCGAAACTGCGTAACAGCATTGCGCGAGCAGAAGCCGCGGCGAAAGCGCGCGCGGAAAAAGAGGCGCGCGAGGCGCAGGCCGTTCGCAACAAGCAGCAGGAAGCGTCCCGTAAAGGTACGACCTACAAACCAAGCGAAAGCGAACGTTCTCTGATGTCGCGCACCGGCGGTTTAGGCTCGCCTCGCGGCCAGGCTTACTGGCCGGTTCGCGGTTCCATTCTGCATCGCTATGGCGAACAGCTGCAGGGTGAGCTACGTTGGAAAGGGATCGTTATCGGTGCGTCTGAAGGTAGCGAAGTGAAAGCCATCGCCGATGGCCGCGTGATCCTGGCCGACTGGCTGCAGGGTTACGGGCTGGTCGTGGTGGTCGAACACGGTAAAGGCGACATGAGCCTTTACGGCTACAACCAGAGCGCGCTGGTCAGCGTCGGCACTCAGGTGCGCGCAGGTCAACCTATCGCCCTTGTGGGCAGCAGTGGCGGTCAGGGCCGCCCGTCACTCTATTTCGAAATTCGTCGCCAGGGTCAGGCGGTCAATCCACAGCCGTGGTTGGGAAGATAAGTTTTGCTTCAATTTCGTCGAATGATTCTCTCCGTCGCCAGCGCACTGGCGCTGGCTGCACCGGTATACGCAGGCAAACTCGCTATTGTCATTGATGACTTCGGTTATCGTCCGCACTATGAAAATCAGGTGCTGGCGATGCCGTCAGCGATCTCCGTTGCGGTCCTCCCCAATGCGCCTCACGCGCGGGAAATGGCGACCAAGGCCCATAACAGCGGTCATCAGGTCCTGATCCACCTGCCAATGGCACCGCTTAGCAAACAGCCGCTGGAAAAAGACACGCTTCGTCCGGACATGAGCAGCGATGAGATCGACCGCATCATCCGCGACGCCTACAATAAAGTGCCGTATGCCGTCGGCCTGAATAACCACATGGGCAGCGCGATGACGTCCAGCCTGTACGGAATGCTGAAAGTGATGCAGTCGCTGGAGCGCTACAACCTCTATTTCCTCGACAGCATGACCATCGGCAACAGCCAGGCCCTGCGAGCCTCTCAGGGAACCGGCGTGAAGGTGATCAAGCGCAAGGTGTTCCTGGATGACACGCAAAATGAAGCGGATATTCGGGTGCAGTTTAATCGTGCTGTACAGCTAGCCCGCCGCAACGGCTCAGCCATTGCCATCGGCCATCCGCATCCTTCAACGGTGCGCGTGCTGCAACAGATGCTGCCGACCTTACCTGCTGATATCACGCTGGTGCGACCGAGCGATCTACTCAATGAACCGCAGGTGGATACGTCTCGTCCTGGCAGCGCACAGCCGCCAGCAACGCAGCCGCGTAATCCGTTCAGCGGCGTAAAAAACTGCAAGCCAAAACGGCCGCTTGAACCGGTGCATGCAACTCGCTTCTTCACAGTAATTAGCGAAAGCGTGAGCCAGAGTACGCTGGTGCAATATTTCCAGCATCAGTGGCAAGGTTGGGGTAAAAAGCCCTTCCCCGCGACAGGTGACTAAGGTAGAAAGATGCCGCAACGACACAAAATCCTGCTCCTCGATACCGGTAAAGAATGGGGAGGAGGCACCAACAGCATGCTCGAACTTCTGAAGCGCATTAATCGCGAGAAGTTTGATATCACCTGTTGTTTTTACTCCGACTACAGCCGGGCCGAAGGGCAAACCATCGGTCAGGTGTTGAATGGCATTGGCATCCCGTTAATTGTCATCCCCCAGCATAAGCAGCCCGCGTGGGCGAAGATTGCAAAAGAACTGGGTCGCAGCCTGCTTTTCTTCTCGCGCAGCGGCCGCAAGGCCGTCACGCGCCATATTGATACGCTCTGGCGTATTCGCCCCAACGTCAGCAAAATCGAGACGATTTTCAGGGAAGGCGGTTTCGATACGCTGTACATGAACAACCAGCCAGGTTCTAACGAAGAGGGTTACCTGGCGGGAGCTAAACTGCGTGCGCGGATCATCCAGCACTGCCGCATTGAACCGGTGCTGACGCCGCCGCTGGTAAAGCTGGTGAATGCCCATGCCACAAAAATCATCGCCGTCTCGCACGGCGTTGAGCGCGTGTTACTTCAGCATGGCGTCCGGCCTGAGCTGTGCACAACGGTCAACAATGCCATCGACATCCACCAGCCTTTACCGGATCGACACGCCATGCGTCATCGCCTGAACATTGATGACGATACGTTTGTCTTTGGCAGCATTGGATCGTTAATTCCTCGCAAAGCCAACCACCACACGCTGGCGGCGCTGGCACAGTTCAGCCGCAGGGAACCCGACGCAAAATGGAAGATGGTGCTGGTGGGTGAAGGTGCAGAGCGTGCCGCATTAACCGCGCAAGCCAAAGAATTGGGCATTGAGAACAACGTGATTTTCACGGGCTTCCAGAATACGCCTTTTGACTACCTTGCCACGTTTGACGCGTTTATACTCGCCTCAAAAAGCGAAGGGCTGCCTCGGGTAGTGCTGGAAGCGATGCTGCTTAAAATCCCTGTTATTGGCTCTCAGGTGACGGGTACGGCTGAATTGATTGATCATGAGTCAACGGGGCTGCTCTTCCCCTGGAGCGATGTTTCACAGCTTGCTCAGCATCTGAATAATATCTGGGCGGATGCAGACCTGCGGGCTCGACTGGCTGCGGCGGCATACCAGAACGTCTGCCATACCTACGCTATCGAAAACTATGTCAGCGGTGTCGAAGCCGTTCTTGGCGCGCACTAACCAAACGAGAAGAACATGTTAAAATTCCTGAATGCTCGCTACCGCCACATCACCGGGCGACATAACATTCCGTACGCTTCCCTTCCGGTCACGCGCGATCTCGTTGCGGTGGATTCCATCGTGATCCCGTGTACGGGCGCAGATTTCGTCGAAGAAGCGTTATTGTCAGCGACGTTTGCAGAACGTTACGCCACTGCCGCCAGTGAGATCGTCATCGTCAGCGATCAGCCTGAATCCGCCTTCGGGGTACTGCCGCCGAAAACCCGCGTAGTGACGCTGAATCTTCCGGTTCGTGAGGAAGGTTACCGCTATAAGCAGATCTACCTCAGCCGTCTGGTGAAGCTTAACGCCCCGCTGCAGGCGCGCGGTGAAGGCGTATTGATGATCGACTCCGATCTCAACCTGCTCAAGATGCCCGAGATCAACATGGCCGACATGCACATCTACTCCAGCTTCCGTCAGGGCAAAATGATTGCCAAGCTGGACGGCGCGCCAGCGGAGAAAGTGCCGGCGTATTACAAGGGGACGGTGCGTCCATATCTGGTCGATCACGTTAACGGCGCGTTTCTTGCGGCAACCAAAAAAACCTGGCGCCGCATCTGCCCGCTGTGGCTGACGCTGTTCCAGGATACCTGGGAACTGATGGACGACACGCAGCCGCCGACCGATCAGCTGCCGCTCGCCGCGCTGCTGGACATGCTGGATTTAAAAACGGTTAACCTGGGTGACTGGATGAACTGGCCGGTCTCGAAGAAGATCGGTGGTCAGGAAGCCGTTGTACCGAAAGAGGTGATTGGTGCGCACGGCGGTTTCCCTCTCTCCGAATGGCAGAAGTATCTTGAATCGCCGGATAACGCGCTGCTGTTCAAAGGTCAGGACTACACCCGCAAGGTGCGCTACCTGACGGACGAAGAGAAAAAGAATCAGTGAAAAAAGGGGCCGCAGGCCCCTTTTTGATTACTTATCCCAGCTCAGGATCACTTTCCCTGACTGGCCGGAACGCATCGCGTCGAAGCCCTGCTGGAACTCATCAATGGAGAAACGATGAGTAATAATCGGGGACAGATCCAGGCCGGACTGGATCAGCGCCGCCATCTTGTACCAGGTCTCGAACATCTCGCGGCCATAAATGCCCTTGATGAACAGCCCTTTGAAGATGACTTTGTTCCAGTCGATAGACATATCTGACGGCGGGATACCCAGCATCGCGATACGGCCGCCGTGGTTCATGGTGTCGAGCATGGTGCGGAACGCCGGTGGCGCGCCGGACATCTCCAGACCCACGTCAAAGCCTTCGGTCATGCCCAGCTCTTCCATCACGTCGGTCAGGCTCTCTTTCGAGACATCCACCGCGCGGGTGACGCCCATTTTGCGCGCCAGCGACAGACGGTATTCGTTCACGTCGGTGATCACCACGTTGCGCGCCCCTACGTGCTTCGCTACGGCTGCCGCCATAATGCCGATGGGACCCGCGCCGGAGACCAGCACGTCTTCACCCACCAGGTCGAAGGAGAGCGCCGTGTGTACCGCGTTGCCGAACGGGTCGAAGATAGAGGCCAGATCGTCAGAGATGTTGTCCGGAATTTTGAACGCGTTAAACGCCGGGATCACCAGGTATTCCGCGAAGCAGCCCGGACGGTTTACGCCCACGCCGACGGTGTTGCGGCACAGGTGCGTACGTCCGCCGCGGCAGTTACGGCAGTGGCCGCAGGTAATGTGGCCTTCGCCAGAAACGCGATCGCCAATTTTGAAGCCTTTCACTTCCTGGCCGATACCGACCACTTCGCCGACGTATTCGTGACCGACAACCATCGGTACCGGAATGGTTTTCTGCGACCACTGGTCCCAGTTGTAGATGTGAACGTCAGTGCCGCAGATGGCTGTTTTACGAATTTTGATCAGCAGATCGTTATGACCGACTTCCGGCTCCGGCACGTCGGTCATCCAAATCCCTTCTTCCGCTTTCAGTTTGGATAACGCTTTCATCACACGTCCTCAGGCAATTACGCCCAGCTGTTTGCCGATGCGGGTAAAGGCTTCCACCGCACGCTCAATTTGTTCAGGCGAATGCGCCGCAGACATCTGGGTGCGGATACGCGCCTGACCTTTTGGCACCACCGGGAAGAAGAACCCGGTGACGTAAATCCCTTCTTTCTGCAGCTCGCGAGCAAATTGCTGCGCAACGACCGCATCGCCCAGCATGACCGGAATGATCGCGTGGTCAGCTCCGGCCAGGGTAAACCCTGCGGCGCTCATTTTTTCACGGAACAGACGGGCGTTGGACCACAGGCGGTCGCGCAGCTCAGCGCCGGACTCCACCATCTCCAGCACTTTGATGGAGGCAGAAACAATCGCCGGTGCCAGGGAGTTGGAGAACAGATACGGGCGAGAGCGCTGACGCAGCCACTCAACCACCTCTTTGCGCGCGGCGGTGTAGCCGCCAGATGCGCCGCCGAGCGCTTTGCCCAGCGTACCGGTGATGATGTCCACGCGGTCCATCACGTCGCAGTATTCGTGGGAACCGCGGCCGTTTTCGCCGACAAAGCCGACCGCGTGAGAGTCATCGACCATCACCAGCGCGTCGTACTTATCAGCCAGGTCGCACACGCCCTTCAGGTTAGCGATCACGCCGTCCATGGAGAACACGCCGTCGGTGGCGATCAGCACGTGGCGAGCCCCCGCTTCACGGGCCTCTTTCAGACGCGCTTCCAGCTCAACCATGTCGTTGTTGGCGTAGCGGAAACGCTTCGCTTTACACAGGCGTACGCCGTCGATAATGGAGGCGTGGTTCAGGGCGTCGGAGATAATCGCATCTTCTGCGCCAAGCAGGGTCTCAAACAGACCGCCGTTAGCGTCGAAGCAGGAGGAGTACAGAATCGCGTCTTCCATTCCGAGGAAGCTCGCCAGCTTTTGCTCAAGCTGCTTGTGGCTGTCCTGCGTACCGCAGATAAAGCGTACGGAGGCCATGCCGAAACCGTGGGTGTCCATGCCGTTTTTTGCAGCGGCAATCAGCTCAGGGTGATTCGCAAGACCCAGGTAGTTGTTCGCACAAAAGTTGATCACATGGCTGCCGTCGGCAACGGTGATGTCCGCCTGCTGAGCAGACGTGATAATACGCTCTTCCTTGAACAACCCTTCCGCACGTGCGGTGTCGAGGTCGCTGTTTAACTGTTTGTAAAAATCACCACGCATTGCAATTCTCCAGACTCGGCAAATTTCGGCACATATTACCCAAACCTATAGTTCATGACGAGATGACGCAGTATCTCTTCTCGTTTTTGCAGCATAAATCACGTGTAACCCTGCTGCATATCGGTGAATGGCTGAAGGGTCGCCATACTAATGATATGATATGAATATTAGCGTCCGGGATTGTCCCCGGGCTCCACACTTCAAAGGTTACAGTTATGATCATCGTTACCGGCGGCGCGGGCTTTATCGGCAGCAATATTGTTAAGGCCCTCAATGACAAAGGCATCACCGACATCCTGGTGGTTGACAACCTGAAAGACGGCACCAAGTTCGTTAACCTGGTGGATCTGAACATCGCTGACTACATGGATAAAGAAGACTTCCTTATCCAGATTATGGCGGGTGAAGAGTTCGGCGAGATCGAAGCCATCTTCCACGAAGGTGCGTGCTCCTCCACCACCGAGTGGGACGGCAAGTACATGATGGACAACAACTATCAGTACTCCAAAGAGATCCTGCACTACTGCCTGGAGCGTGAAATTCCGTTCCTGTATGCCTCTTCCGCGGCAACCTACGGCGGCCGCACCTCTGACTTCATCGAATCGCGCGAGTACGAGCAGCCGCTGAACGTCTACGGTTACTCTAAGTTCCTGTTCGACGAATACGTGCGTCAGGTTCTGCCAGAAGCGAACTCGCAGATCGTCGGCTTCCGCTACTTCAACGTTTACGGGCCGCGCGAAGGCCACAAAGGCAGCATGGCAAGCGTGGCGTTCCACCTGAACACCCAGTTAAATAACGGCGAAAGTCCAAAACTGTTTGAAGGCAGCGACGGCTTCAAGCGTGACTTCGTCTACGTAGGCGACGTTGCAGCCGTAAACCTGTGGTTCTGGGAAAACGGCGTGTCCGGTATCTTCAACCTGGGCACCGGCCGCGCGGAATCCTTCCAGGCGGTGGCAGACGCGACGCTGGCGTACCACAAGAAAGGCAGCATTGAGTACATTCCGTTCCCGGATAAGCTGAAAGGCCGTTATCAGGCGTTCACGCAGGCTGACCTGACCAACCTTCGCGCCGCAGGCTACGACAAGCCGTTCAAGACCGTTGCCGAAGGCGTAACGGAATATATGGCCTGGCTGAACCGCGACGCATAAGTATGAAGATTCTGGTGATTGGCCCGTCATGGGTGGGCGACATGATGATGTCGCAAAGTCTCTATCGCACGCTCAAGGCGCGTTATCCCCAGGCGATAATCGACGTGATGGCACCCGCATGGTGCCGTCCGCTGTTGTCGCGTATGCCGGAAGTGAACGAGGCGATCCCGATGCCGCTCGGCCACGGGGCGCTGGAAATCGGTGAACGCCGCAAGCTCGGCCACAGCCTTCGAGAGAAGCGCTATGACCGCGCGTATGTGCTGCCAAACTCCTTTAAGTCCGCCCTCGTACCTTTCTTTGCGGGCATTCCGCACCGTACCGGCTGGCGCGGTGAAATGCGCTATGGCCTGCTGAACGACGCGCGGGTGCTGGATAAAGAGGCCTGGCCGCTGATGGTGGAGCGCTACGTGGCGCTGGCCTACGACAAAGGGGTGATGCGCAGCGCGAAAGACCTGCCGCAGCCGCTGCTCTGGCCACAGCTTCAGGTTAACGACGGGGAAAAATCCCACACCTGCAATGCGTTTGGACTTTCATCCGAACGCCCGATGATTGGCTTCTGCCCCGGTGCAGAGTTCGGTCCGGCGAAACGCTGGCCGCACTATCACTACGCCGAACTGGCGAAACAGCTGATCGACGAAGGCTACCAGATTGTGCTGTTTGGCTCGGCGAAAGATCACGAGGCGGGTAACGAAATTCTCGCCACGCTGAGCAACGAGCAGCAGGCCTGGTGCCGCAATCTGGCCGGCGAAACGCAGCTTGAGCAGGCGGTTATTTTGATCGCCGCCTGTAAGGCCGTGGTCAGCAACGACTCTGGCCTGATGCACGTGGCCGCCGCGCTGGACCGCCCTCTGGTGGCACTATATGGCCCAAGCAGCCCGGACTTCACGCCGCCGCTGTCGCATAAAGCGCGCGTCATTCGACTCATCACCGGCTACCACAAGGTGCGTAAAGGTGATGCTGCTGAGGGTTATCATCAGAGCCTGATCGACATTACGCCAGAGCGCGTCCTTGAAGAGCTCAACGCCCTGCTGTTGAGCGAAGAAGGATAACGAATGCGGGTATTGATCGTTAAAACGTCTTCAATGGGTGATGTTCTGCATACGCTGCCGTCGCTGACGGACGCCATGCGGGCCATTCCCGGTATTCGTTTCGACTGGGTGGTGGAAGAAGGGTTCGCGCAGATCCCCACCTGGCATGAAGCGGTTGATCGCGTGCTCCCGGTGGCGATTCGCCGCTGGCGCAAAGCGTGGTTCTCCGCCCCCATTAAAGCCGAGCGCAAAGCCTTTCGCGATGCGGTGCAGGCTCAGCGTTACGATGCCATCATCGACGCGCAGGGGCTGGTCAAAAGCGCCGCGCTGGTGACGCGTCTGGCACACGGCGTAAAGCACGGTATGGACTGGCACACCGCCCGCGAACCGCTGGCAAGCCTGTTCTATAACCGTCGCCACCACATTGCAAAACAGCAGCACGCCGTCGAACGCATCCGGGAGCTGTTCGCGAAAAGCCTCGGCTATGCGAAACCCGACACTCAGGGCGATTACGCCATTGCGCAGCATTTTTTGCGCAATACAGACCCCTACACTCAGCCTTATCTTGTCTTCCTGCATGCCACAACGCGCGACGATAAGCACTGGCCGGAAACGCACTGGCGAAGGCTGATTGAACTAATGCAACCTTACGGTATCCATATTAAACTCCCGTGGGGCGCTGAACATGAACGACAGCGTGCGGAGCGTCTGGCCGCAGGATTTTCGCATGTTGAGGTTTTGCCTAAACTCACGCTGGCACAGGTTGCTGCGCAGTTAGCGGGAGCGAATGCTGTCGTTTCCGTTGATACGGGATTAAGCCATTTAACCGCTGCGCTGGATCGTCCAAATCTGACGATTTTTGGCCCGACCGATCCGGGTTTGATTGGGGGTTACGGTAAAAACCAGCATCAGATGGTCAGCCCGACTCAGCAAACAAAGGATATTAGCGCAGATGCGATTTTTTCATTTTTACAGGGCAGCCACTGGCTTTCCAACAGGGATATTTAACCCATGAGTTATGTATTTCTGCAGATTTTACTCTTTCCGGTGAAGCTCATCCGGAAGCTGTTTCGCAAGGACACAGGTAAAAACCTTGTCATTCAAACAGCCAAAATCGGTGACTTTGTTAATGCTACGCCCCTCCTGGCGTACCTGCAAAAAAGCGATGTGCTTATCAGTCGCAGCGTGGGTGCGCTGGCGAAGCATGATGACACTATCGAGCAGATTTATTTTATCGAGCAGCATAAGCGCAATCTGTGGCGCAAGCTCTGCTTTGCCTGCAGGATTATGAATCGCTATGACAACGTGTATCTCCTGCAACCCAACAGCGTGAACCTCTTTTTCGCCTCCGTCTGTAATGCAAAAAACAAACAATTTTTAAGCACTTATACGCGCAGATGGTATCACGGCATTTTCTATACCACGGCTGACGGTACCGTTGAGCATGGTAAACAAACGTTATCGGTCACAAACTATCTAAAGCTGGCGGACCGCTCGCTGACGTGGCAAGACTCCCCAAAGCACGCTACCAGGCCACTTTTTAAGCCCCAGAACTGGCCGGAAATCCTTGATAAACCTGGCGTTATCCGCATCGGCATCAGTATCGCCGCCGGGAATAAAGCGAAAACCGTTCCGCCCATTATCTGGAAGCGAATTGTTGAGCATCTCGCTGACCTGCCCTGCGAGTTTTATGTATTTGGTGCGCCCAATGAGCAGCCGTGGATGGATGATATCACCCGTGCTTATGGTGAAATGCCCAATTTCACCAATCTCATCGGGCAAATCTCCCTTGAAGAGCTTCCCTGGGCGATTTCAAAAATGGATTGCTATATCGCATCGGATTCTGGGAACGTTTATATTGCCGACGCGGTAGGTGTGCCGGTGGTGTTGCTGTTTGGACCATGCTGTCACCATGAACAGCGTCCGCTTGGCAATGTGTTGTTGATTGGTAATGACGACAACATTTGTTCTTATGTGTTTGAAACGCGTTATTATTTTTCACAAGAACGCGAAGCATTATTCGCGGTAACAGAAGACGCGCTATGCGAGCTTAAACATTTTATCTGCGAGTTACCTAACGTTGATCCCATCGTCTGTAATATTGATGCGCAAGGAAACTAATTTCTATGGCTTTTCTTAGCGTCATTATTGCCGCGCATAACGCCGAAGATACGCTTCATGCTACGTTAGAAAGCCTGCACGCCGCGATTGATAATGCGGGTGATGCTGTTGAAGTCATTATCTTTAATGACAGTTCCGATGATGCCACCCAGGATATTATCGAGAAATGGTTGCCTGCGTTCCCACACGCGCAATCCCGGTACGTTGAGTACCGTAACGTCGGTCATGTTCGAAACAGTGCAGTGTCTCTGGCATCAGGCGATTACATCACGATGCTGGATAGTGATGATCGACTGAAGCCTTGCAGCCTCAGGGACGCAGTGGCTTTTTTGAAAGCACAGCGTCCAGATATGCTACTGACGCGCTTGCTGGAAACCCGTGATATCAGGAAAATCACCGCATTCTGGCAGGGCTTTACGCCCGTCTCTTTTTCACAGAATGAGGCGATAAAGCGTTTCTTGCAGCATAAAGAGTTTCAGGCACATCTCATCGGTCAATTTATTCATCGGAAGTTGTACGAGAGCAACCCTATTCCCTCGATGGTCTGTTACGAAGACTTTGCGGTATTTCCTGCCATGCTCATGCAGGCAGAAAAAATCCGCTATCAACGCCAGGGCCATTACTATTACATCAAACGTAGCGAAAGTTTGTCGAGTCGTCTCGACGCCAGTAAAATCACGACACTTGTTGAATGTACATTAAAGATGGAAAAAACGTTTCCGCAAGCGTTTAAAAATCTGATTAATTGTCACTGGTTTGATATCTACAGTAACCATCGGCAACACCTTACCGATCAACAACTCACATTCGTTAAATCACGGGTAAATGCGCTTTATTCGCTATCATTTTTCTTATCCAGCGATGTTCGTTTCAGCTATAAAAAAAGGGTTATTGAGGCATTATGGAAAAAGTAAAGTTAAGACTTTATCAGTTAACACTAGTATTGAGCCTTATCTCTTTAGCTCTGGTACTTGTTAACTCTGGAAAGCAAAGAGAGTTTTTCTATATTGCTATCTATATCAGTATAGTCGGTTTAGCATTTGAATATAAAAAAATATTCTGGCGTCCTTTTAGCATAGCTTATCCTGTAATGTTAGTAGGGTTACTTAATCTAATTTGGTATTTTACTTATGAAATACACAATGAGGGCCTTAATGCTTATAGTGATTATCTTGGAGCCAGTAAAAAATTAATTCTATCCAGTCTCTTAATCTTTTATCTTGACCGTTTTAAAAGTTACGTAAAAAAAGAAGATTTTGAGAAATATTTTTTAGTCACAACGGCGTTCGGTTTTATCCTGGCTACAGGCTATGGTATTTATCAGGCTACACAAGGGATTATTCGTGTAGAGATGGCTATAAATCGCCCAACCATCGCAGCTTATATCTACTCTGTTCTATCATTAGCACTTGTATATTGCTTGTACCTTAAGAAAAATGTGACATTTTATGTTTTGGCGGGCTTCGTCGTCTTAATATCGTTCTTCCTGATTCTATTGACTGCCACGCGCGCCGCCATGGGGCTTTATCTCATACTGGCTATTTTTCTCACCCTCTATCAGTTCAGAAAAATACATCTTAATTCCTTGATGATTTTTTTATGCATAGTTGCAGGCATCATTATTGTTAGTTACAAGCCGCTCATCTCCCCTAAAATAAAACAAACAGTAAGTGAAATAGAGAATTATCAGAAAGGTCATGATGCAACTTCCTTGGGTGCTCGTTTTTCAATGTGGAATGTAGGCCTTATGACTGGCATTGCGCATCCACTGGGACAGTCCATTGAAAGTAGGGAGTTGTGGGCTCGGGATTACGTCAAAAATGGTCATTCTAATGTAGCAGCAGCGCTTGGTTACATTAAAATTCATTTACATAATGAATTCATAGAGAGATTTTCACTGCAGGGAATTCCAGGGGTTGTAATATTGTGTTTCTTCTTTTTTTCCGTCATCGCTTATGCGATGAGAAATAAAAATGGCCTACTGCTGACAACCATGCTCCTGCTTTTGCTGTATGGCCTGACCGACGTTATATTGTTGAGCTCAGAAGCCTTGATCTTCTTTGTTACCCTGTTTGCCTTGAGTACACCCTTTTCGCAAACCAGACAACGCTGATGATAATGCCCGCTGCGCGGGCATTAATTTTTTTTGTACTGATAAAACTCCGCCAGCGTCATCCCTACGGTTTTATCTGACAACCACGCAAACAGCGCTTCCAGATCGCGATACAAGCCCTCAATCGCCGCTTCATCCTTAAACGTGGGGCTCCCGCCAGGCATAAACTCAGATGAATGAAGCATAAACTCCACGTAATCATTCCCCTGCGATAAGCACTGTTGCGCGACCTGAATCATCTGCGCGGAGTTCCCACCAGACGGTCGTAGCCAGTTCACGGACGGTGAGCGATATTTACCGCGAATACGATCGTAGCCCTGCTTGACGGCATTCAACCAGGCCGGGTGTTTATACTGAATACTCATCGGGACTTCGAGTAGCGGGCTATTACCCGCCCGGGAAATATCATCCGTGTCCATGAAGTAGGCATGGTCAGGGAAATGCTGATAATTCGTTCCGCCACTCCCCTGCGGGGCACCTTTCGCGTTGCGCCAGTTCACGCGCGGCGTAACGGAACAATCAACCTGATAGCCCAGTTCAATAAGCAATTTGGCATAGCGGCTATCAAAGGCCCAGCGCCCGGCACGATGGCTCAGCATTTTGGTCTGAAAGGTCTCTTCCAGCAGGCGGGTCATGAAGAGCACTTTTTCGCGCATCATCTCGTCTGAAAACTCAATCAGATACGGCTGCCAGCGCCAGTCATCACCCGTGAGATCGTGCTCCGGCGGGCTATTCCAGGCATGCAGGTGCATACCCACTTCCCCCTGACCGCGAGTAATAACGTCCCTTGCGAATTCAATGAAAACGGGCTCGATTGCCATCTCATAGTTTGTCAGCCAGACGGGCTTAAAACCAAAACGTTCGCAAAGCGCCTGAAAGCGCGCCAGGTAGCGTGCATTTTCCGTTTTGATCACCCGATGGTTTTGCCAGAGATTATCGCCTTCGGTATCGATCGTGATGATAAACGCTGGTTTTTTCATAATGAGTCCATGAGACAAAGTAGTTAGCGCTATGTTACGCACGCCTCAAAGCAGGAGTAAACCCTTCCAGGGAAATTCCTGACATTGTGGAGAAAGAGTGCAAGTCGCTACCAGGTCTATTAGAATTGCCAACAGTACAACGCCGATAAGATGATGATGAATAACTTACCTGACACGCCTGATTTGCGCATTTTACTGATCAAACTTCGCCATCATGGTGACATGTTACTCACCACCCCCGTCATCGATTCGTTACGCCAAAAATGGCCTGAGGCGCAAATCGACGTGCTTCTTTATGAAGAGACACGCGATATGCTCGCCGCGCATCCGGCGATCGGCACAATTTATGGTATCGATCGCAAATGGAAGCAGCTGGGCACGCTGAAGCATCTCCAGAAAGAGTGGCAACTGCTTAGCACATTAAGAAGACAGCATTATCACCTGGTGATTAACCTTGCCGATCAGTGGCGCAGCGCCATCGTCACACGCTTCACCGGTGCCCCGGTTCGCCTTGGGTTTGCCTTTAATAAGCGCAAGAGTGCATTCTGGCGTTTTTGTCATAGCAATTTGGTCTCTGTCGCCAATCACTCGTCACTGCACACCGTTGAGCAAAATCTTTCCATCCTGTCAGCGCTGCCGGTTGACCCAAAACCCGCCGTCACCATGGCTTACCGCCCGGATGACTGGCAACACGCACACCACCTCTTGACGCAAAAAGGTGTGGGAGAGCGATACATCGTGATTCAACCCACGTCGCGCTGGTTCTTCAAATGCTGGGATGAAGGAAAGATGGCGCAAACCATTACCGCCCTGCAGCAGGAAGGCCACACCATCGTTCTCACGGCTGGCCCGGATAAAAAAGAGATGGCAATGATCGATCGCATTCTTGCTGCCTCACCGAAAACGGGTGTCGTCTCGCTGGCAGGTCAATTGACGCTGCGTCAACTGGCATCCCTTATCGATCATGCGCGTCTGTTTATCGGCGTGGATTCCGTGCCGATGCATATGGCCGCGGCGCTTCAGACACCCTGCGTGGCGCTGTTTGGCCCCTCAAAGCTGACGTTCTGGTCTCCGTGGCAGGTCAACGGGGAGGTTATCTGGGCCGGTGACTACGGCCCGCTCCCCAATCCGGACGCCATTGATACAAACACCAAAGAACGCTATCTCGACGCCATTCCCGTAGATGCTGTCGTCTCCGCTGCAAAGAGATACCTGTAATGAAACACCATCGCCTGGCGATTGTTCGCCAAAAATATCGCCCTGATGGCGGAGCGGAACGTTTCGTCTCCCGCGCGCTGACGGCGTTAAGCAATCAAAACCTTGAGCTCAACGTTATCACCCGCGAATGGCAGGGAGAAAAGCAGGACGACTGGCATATCCACATTTGTGACCCGCGCAAGTGGGGACGCATCAGCCGCGAACGCGGTTTTGCGCATGCCGCCCGCGCACTGTGGCAGCAGCAGCAATTTGATATTGTGCAAAGTCACGAGCGTATCCCGGGTTGCGACATTTACCGCGCAGGCGATGGCGTTCATCGCCGCTGGTTGCTGCAGCGTGCGAGGATCCTGCCCGCCTGGCGCGCACGAATGCTCATGCACGATCGCTACCACCGCTACGTGATGAATGCCGAACGTGAAATGTACCAGGCTCCTGAGTTGAAGGCCGTTATCTGTAATGCGGAGATGATCAAACGCGAAATCGTCGAAGACTTTGATATTGACGCAAAAAAGATACATGTGATTTATAATTCAATTGATTCCAGCCGCTTCGTTCCGGCCGAGGAAGCACAGCGCGCCGTGCTGCGTCAGCAGTTTGGTCTACCCACCCACGCCGTTGTGTTTTGCTTTGTAGGCTCAGGATTTGAACGAAAGGGATTAGCCAGCGCCATACGCGCTATCGCGGGAACCGCGGCGTGGCTGATTGTGGTTGGGCAGGATAAAGCGGAAAATCGTTATCGTGAACTCGCCCGTTCACTCGGCTGTGAAGGGCAAATCCGTTTCCTGGGGATGCAAAAAGAGACGTTGCCATTTTACCAGCTATCCGATGGTTTACTGCTGCCAACGCTGTATGATCCCTTTCCTAACGTTATTCTTGAAGCGATGGCCTGCGGTTTACCTGTCATTACTTCAGAGAGTTGCGGCGGAGCCGAATTTATTGAGCAAGGCAACAACGGATTTTACTGTGACGCACTTGATATCAACACATTGAAGGAGGCAGTCGCAGCCATTCCTTCTCTGGAAAAGAATAACAATATGGGGCTAGCAGCACGTGAACGTGTAAAAGAGGCCACCCCCGAAAAACTATCAAGTCAGCTTATTTCGCTTTATCAAAAATTACTGGATTAAAAATGCGCATCCTAATGATTATTGATGGTTTACCCGGTGGAGGAGCTGAAAAAACAGTTCTTACACTTTCCAGCGGATTGATCGAAATGGGACATCAGGTCTCCCTGTTCTCCCTGCGGAAAGTGTGCGACTACGCCATCCCGGAAGGCATCGATTTTCAGGTTATTCAGGATACGTGTAAAAAGCCGTGGCGGAAGCTGACGGAGATCCCGCGCCGCGCCCGACTGCTGGATAATGCGATTAAGCAGGCTGAACGCAGTGGAAAATTTGATGTGGTGTTCTCCCACCTGCATAAAACTGACCGCATCGTGGCGCACTGCCGCGCACTGGAACGCGATAAAGTCTGGTTCTGCGTACATGGCATGTTCTCGTTCTCCTATCTGCGCCATCGCAGCGGTCTTTCGCGCTGGTTTAAACATTATAAGATTCGTCATACCTACGAAAACCGCAATGTTGTGGCCGTCTCAGCCGCCGTGTTGAAAGACCTCTCGGAAACGCTGGCAATCGATCTTCGTCGCCAGGCCGTTATCCATAATCCTTTCGATATTCCAGAAATCCAGCGTCTGGCGGACGAACCCTATGAGATGCAGGGACAGGATTACCTCATTCACGTCGGCCGCTTCCACGAGCACAAACGTCACGATCGTCTCTTACGCGCCTTTGCACTGAGCCAGATAGAGACAACACTGGTCATGATGGGAAATGGCGCCGACGCTAAAATTCAAAAACTAAAACAGCTGGCTATCGAGTTGGGCATTGAAAACAAAATTGTTTTCCGTCCGTTCCAGCCCAATCCCTATCCATGGATCAAAGGCGCACGCCTCTTAGTGTTAAGCTCTGACTGTGAAGGTTTTGGTAATGTATTGGTCGAATCCATTATCTGTCAGACACCGCCCGTCAGTACAAACTGTCCGGGTGGACCCGCTGAAATCCTCACAGGCGACTTAGCGCGCGGGCTGACAGCATTAAATGATGAGTCACTGGCAAAAACGCTGGCAGATATCTATGCCTCTCCGCCAGTCGTTGATCGCGCAACGATCGCATCGTTCGGCATCAATGCTATCTGCCAGCAATATATTGCTTTGGTCGACAATCCATAATAATCAGGTTTCTTATGCAAAATTCAGCGCCATTATTAAGCGTGGTGGTTGCCGTTTATAACGGTGAAGCGTTCCTGGATCAGTTCTTTACCTGCCTTGTCAATCAACGCATCGACAGTATGGAAGTCATCATCGTTAATGACGGCTCCACTGACCGCTCGATGGAGATCGTCGAAAACTGGCGAGAAAAGCTGCCGCAGCTGCAGGTCATTGAGCAGCAAAACCAGGGTGTCTCCATCGCGCGGAATAGCGGTCTGGCCATCGCGACGGGTCAATATCTTTCCTTCCCGGATATTGATGATGTCTTTAAACCCGGCATGTATCAGCATCTGCTGGATATGGCCGTTACGCAGGATCTGGACGTCGCCACCTGTAACGGGAACTACGTCTGGGAAAATAATAAAAAACCCTCGCGCCCGATTTTCCCTGAGGACAAACTGGCCTCGACAGGCGTTATGACTGGCGCGGCATGGTTAAAGATGGCGCTGGATTCTCGTAAGTTCCTCCACGTCACCTGGTTGAATATCTATCGCCACGACTTTATCCGTAAAAACAGTTTCCATTTCGAACCCGGCCTGCGCCATCAGGATATCCCGTGGACGACTGAAGTGCTGCTCGCGGCTGAGCGGGTTCAGTACACCAGTGAACGTTATTATGACTACTACATTCACTCCGCATCGGTGTCCCATATGCCGGACAATGACGACACGCTCATTCGCTCGGCGCGCCATTACATGAAAATCCTGCAGATGCTTGATGCCATCAATCAGCGCTACCCGGATAAAGTGAAAGGTATCCCGGCCTGCCACTGGCAAATCGCCAAAGAGGGACTGGGGATTATTCACACCTTCGACAACATGAAGGATGAGAAGAAGAAATCCATGATTATTAAAGAGTTCTTCGAAACGGGCATCTGGAAACTCATCTGGAAAAGTGCAAAAAGTCCGCGTTTGCGCTGGCGACTGGGCCGCCGTTACTTCCGCTTAAAGCGGTATCTGGCATAAGAGATAGCTTTACCTGGCTTAAATGCTTAGAATTTGCCCGCCGAAACTAAAAAAACGGATAATCGATTGGAATTGTTGTATACCGCCCTGCTCTATCTCATTCAGCCACTGGTGTGGCTGCGACTGTTGCTTCGTAGCCGTAAAGCACCCGCGTATCGAAAACGCTGGGCTGAACGCTATGGCTACTGCCGTAATAAAGTTGCCCCGGACGGTATTTTGCTCCATTCCGTTTCAGTTGGTGAAACGCTGGCGGCTATCCCGCTGGTTCGCGCCCTGCGTCACCGATATCCGTCACTGCCGATCACCGTCACGACCATGACGCCTACCGGCTCTGAGCGTGCGTTATCCGCTTTCGGAAAAGACGTGCATCACGTCTATCTGCCTTACGATCTGCCCTGCGCCATGAACCGTTTCCTGAATACCGTTCGCCCGAAACTGGTGATCGTGATGGAAACCGAGCTGTGGCCGAATATGATTTCTGCCCTCCATGCCCGTAAGATCCCGTTGGTTATCGCTAATGCCCGCCTGTCTGAGCGCTCGGCGAAAGGGTACGGCAAGCTGGGCAAATTTATGCGTCGCCTGCTGAGTAAAATCACCTTGATTGCGGCGCAGAATGAAGAAGATGCGGCGCGCTTCATCGCGCTAGGCCTGAAACGCAACCAGCTTGCGGTAACGGGCAGCCTTAAATTCGATATTTCCGTCACGCCTGAACTCGCCGCCCGTGCGATCACACTGCGTCGCCAGTGGGCCCCGCGACGTCAGGTCTGGATTGCGACCAGCACCCACGACGGCGAAGAAGAGATCATCCTCCAGGCGCACCGCAAGCTGCTGGAAACATTCCCTGATTTACTGCTTATCCTCGTGCCTCGCCATCCTGAGCGCTTTAAAGATGCCCGCGATATGGTGCAAAAAGGGGGTTTCAGCTACACCCTGCGCAGCAGCGGTGAGATCCCTTCCGGCAGCACTCAGGTAGTGATTGGCGATACGATGGGCGAGCTGATGCTTTTATACGGCATTGCTGACCTCGCCTTTGTCGGCGGCAGCCTGGTCGAGCGCGGCGGTCATAACCCACTGGAACCGGCAGCACACGCCATTCCGGTACTGATGGGACCGCACACGTTTAACTTCAAAGATATCTGCGCAAAATTGCAGCAGGCCGATGGTTTAATTACCGTGACCGACGCGGATTCGGTGGTCAAAGAGGTGTCTACCCTTCTGACTGACGAAGATTATCGCCTGTGGTACGGGCGTCATGCCGTCGAAGTGCTGCACCAGAACCAGGGCGCACTGACCCGTCTGCTGCAGCTTCTGCAACCTTATCTGCCTCAGCGGAGCCACTAATGTCAACGCGTCTGTCGGTCGTGATGATCGCCAAAAACGCCGCCGACCTGCTTCCGGACTGCCTGGCCTCCGTCGCCTGGGCTGACGAAATCGTCATCCTGGACTCCGGCAGCACGGACAACACGGTAGATGTCGCCCGCGCGGCGGGCGCAAAAATCTATACCAATACTGACTGGCAAGGTTATGGCATTCAGCGCCAGCGCGCGCAGAAATATGCCACCGGCGATTATGTGCTAATGCTCGACACTGACGAACGCATCACGCCAGAACTGCAGCAGGCTATTCAGGCAGTGCTTTCCTCGCCTCAGCCAGGTGCGGTATACAGCATTGCCCGCCGCAACTACTTCCTTGGCCGCTTTATGCGCCACAGCGGCTGGTATCCTGACCGCGTGATGCGCCTCTACGAGCGCGAGCGGTATCAGTACAACGACAATCTGGTGCATGAATCCCTGAGCTGCGATAGCGCCCAGGTCATCCCCCTCACGGGCGATTTGCTGCACCTGACCTGCCGTGATTTCGCGAGCTTCCAGCGTAAACAGCTCAACTATGCCACCGCATGGGCGCAGGAGCGTCACCAGCGCGGCAAGAAGGCCTCGCTGACGGGTATCTTCACCCACACGCTGGGCGCGTTTCTGAAAACGCTGCTGCTGCGAGGCGGCGTACTGGACGGTAAACAGGGCTGGTTACTCGCGGTGGTCAATGCCCAGTATACTTTCAACAAATACACCGAGCTGTGGGCGCTCTGCCGCGGCTACTCTGAGAAAACGTGAGCCATGAGCACAAAAGCGATTTATCCGGGTACCTTCGATCCGATCACCAACGGTCATGTTGATATCATCACCCGTGCGGCGTGCATGTTCGACAAGGTGATCCTGGCGATTGCCGCCAGCCCCAGCAAAAAGCCGATGTTTGACCTGAACGAGCGCGTTACGCTCGCCACCGATGCCATTTCGCATCTGCCGAACGTTGAGGTGGTTGGGTTTAGCGACCTGATGGCTAACTTCGCCCGCGCTCAGCAGGCAAACATTCTGATCCGGGGTTTACGCGCCGTAGCAGACTTTGAGTATGAAATGCAGCTGGCGCACATGAACCGCCATCTGATGCCAGAGCTGGAGAGCGTGTTCCTGATGCCCTCCAAAGAGTGGTCGTTTATCTCTTCCACGCTGGTAAAAGAGGTGGCGCGTCATCACGGCGACGTCACCCACTTCCTGCCGGTTAACGTCCACCAGGCCTTGATGGAAAAGCTAAAGTAACGCTATTTCTGGCACTGACGGCAATAGAACGTGGCGCGCTGGGCGTGCTTCGTGGCAATAATTGGCGTCCCGCAGGCTCTGCACGGTTCACCCTTACGGCCATATACCTGCAGCTCCTGGGCAAAATAGCCTGGCTTCCCGTCGCTTTGCAGGAAGTCCTTCAGCGTTGTCCCGCCCTGCTCAATAGAACGCAGCAGTACCGCTTTAATCACTCTGACCAGCAGTTCGCACTCTTGCGCCGACAGCGACGAGGCCAGCCGATCGGGATGGATCCCGGCCGCAAACAGCGATTCGCTGGCATAGATATTCCCCACGCCGACCACCAGCTTGTTATCCATCAGCCAGGGCTTAATCGGGCTTTTCTTTTTCGCACACTTCGCCTTGAGGTATTCCGCGTTAAACGCGTCTGAAAGCGGCTCCGGGCCCAGATGCGCGAGCACGTTATGCCCTTCCAGCTCCTTCGTCCACAGCCACGCGCCAAAGCGCCGTGGGTCGGTGTAACGGAGCACTTTGCCGTTGCTCATCACCAGATCGACGTGGTCGTGCTTTTCCGCAGGCAGCTCTTCGGTAAGAATGCGTAGGCTCCCGGACATCCCCAGGTGGATAATAATCCAGCCGTCGGGCAACTCCAGCAGGAGGTATTTAGCGCGGCGCTGTACGCTAAGGACGGGTTTATCGCTCAGGGCATGGATCTCATCGGACACCGGCCAGCGCAGACGTCCATTGCGGACCACCGCGTGAAGAATCGTCGCGCCGACCAGATGGGGCTCAATGCCGCGACGGCTGGTTTCTACCTCAGGTAATTCAGGCATAGTTCCTCCGTTGAGATGCAGAATGCAAAAAACCCCGCAGATGCGGGGTTTTTCAATACAAGGAGACTAAAATTATTTGATTTTAGCTTCTTTGTACAGTACGTGCTGGCGTACAACTGGATCGAATTTTTTCAGTTCCAGTTTTTCCGGCTTAGTACGTTTGTTCTTCGTGGTGGTGTAGAAGTGACCTGTACCAGCAGAAGAAACCAGCTTGATTTTCTCGCGAATACCTTTAGCCATGATTTATTTCCTCTTTAAGTACTTAGTACTTTTCGCCACGGGCACGCAGTTCGGACAGAACTGTATCGATGCCTTTCTTATCAATAACACGCATACCTTTAGCAGATACACGCAGGGTGACAAAACGCTTCTCGCTCTCAACCCAGAAACGGTGAGAGTGCAGGTTCGGCAGGAAACGGCGTTTAGTCGCGTTCAGTGCGTGGGAACGGTTGTTACCGGTCACCGGACGCTTGCCAGTAACTTGGCAGACTCGGGACATGTCTATTCTCCAAAAATCAAATTAGCTCGAGCTTCGTATGGGGTATCGGCGCCTCGTCAGGCTTTACAGCCCGGTCATCGCATAGTTCTAAGTGAACTCTCGATTGCCAGGCCCAAATGCCAAACCCGAGATTCTCAAAGGTGGCGTAGTATACGCTGACTCGGCGGTGTGCTCAAGTCCCGAACAGACAAAGATCCCGATGGATCGCGAGAAAGGGTCTAAATCCAACCACGTTCCGCAAAAGAAATGTACTCTCCGCGGCCAATTATCAGATGGTCCAGCACACGAATGTCCATGAATTGACAGCATTTGATAATGCGTTCGGTGATTTCTTTGTCCGCTCTGCTCGGTTCTGCACAGCCAGAGGGGTGATTATGCGCGAGGATCACGCCGGCTGCATTCACTTTTATCGCTTCCCGCACAATTTCTCGCGGATACACCTCTACGTGGGTCAAGGTTCCAGAGAAAAGGTGAGTGTGTTTCAACACCCGGTTCTTATTGTCGAGAAAGATCACCATGAAGATCTCCCGCTCCATATCTGACAGCTGGCTTTGCAGGAATTCGCGGGTCATCGCCGGGCTAAGGATCGGATCTTCCTCCTCCATACGGACATTGTAAAAACGGCGGGCAAGTTCAGCAATCCCCCTCAGCTGGGCATATTTCGCCACGCCAATCCCCTCAACCTGCGCAAACGCTGCCAGATCGGCGGTCAGCAAACCATGCAGTGAACCGAAATGTTCTATCAGCTCTTTTGCCAGCGTAAATACCGTTTTCCCCTGCGTACCCGTACGCAAAAAGAGCGCCAGCAGCTCATCGTCTTTTAACAAGGTGACGCCATATCGCAGCAGTTTTTCGCGCGGTAACAGCAGTTCCGTCTCTTCCATGCCCAGCCTCCTTCTGTTTGTCATCATGCTGCCACAGGCCAATCCAGGGCTCGACGCTGACTTTTCGTTCTTGCGTAACGCCTCGCAAAGTGAACGAAGGACAAAATCACCCCGTTTTTGTGATTGTGATAAAATGCCCGCTCTCTGGTGAAACCCAACAGGAAAGAATCATGATGAGCCTGGCCGGTAAAAAAATCGTTCTTGGCGTGAGCGGCGGTATTGCAGCCTATAAAGCGCCGGACCTGGTGCGTCGTCTGCGCGAGCGCGGAGCGGATGTGCGGGTCGCGATAACCGAAGGTGGCAAAGCCTTTATCACGCCTCTGAGCCTGCAGGCTGTCTCGGGGTACCCGGTATCCGACAGCCTGCTTGACCCTGCAGCAGAAGCGGCGATGGGCCACATTGAGCTTGGGAAATGGGCAGATCTGGTGATTCTTGCCCCCGCCACGGCCGATTTGATTGCCCGCGTGGCGGCGGGCATGGCGAACGATCTGGTCTCGACCATTTGCCTCGCGACACCTGCGCCAGTCGCCGTCGTGCCCGCTATGAACCAGCAGATGTACCGTAACGCAGCCACCCAGCACAATCTGGAGACGCTGGCATCACGCGGCCTGCTTATCTGGGGCCCGGACAGCGGCAGCCAGGCGTGTGGCGATGTTGGCCCGGGTCGTATGCTGGACCCGCTGACGATTGTTGATATGGCTGCAGCCCATTTTTCGCCTGTCAACGATCTGCAACATCTCAACATCATGATTACCGCGGGCCCCACGCGCGAACCGCTGGACCCGGTGCGTTACATCACTAACCACAGCTCCGGCAAGATGGGCTTTGCCATTGCTGCTGCTGCTGCAAAACGCGGCGCGAACGTCACGCTGGTGAGCGGCCCGGTCTCCTTGCCTACGCCGCCGTTCGTTCAGCGCATTGACGTCACCACCGCGTTGGAAATGGAAGCCGCCGTACAGGCCCATGCGCAAAACCAGCAGATTTTTATCGGCTGTGCGGCCGTCGCGGATTATCGGGCAGAGACCATTGCAGACGCCAAAATCAAAAAGCAAGGTGATGAATTAACGATAAAAATGGTGAAAAACCCGGATATCGTTGCGGGTGTCGCCGCACTGAAAAGCCATCGTCCTTACGTTGTTGGGTTTGCCGCAGAAACAAATAATGTGGAAGAATATGCCCGGCAAAAACGTACTCGCAAAAACCTCGATTTGATTTGCGCGAACGACGTATCGCTGGCCACGCAAGGATTTAACAGCGACAGCAATGCACTGCACCTTTTCTGGCAGGATGGAGATAAAGTCTTACCGCTTGAGCGCAAGGAACTCCTGGGCCAACAATTACTGGACGAGATCGTTACCCGTTATGATGAAAAAAATCGACGTTAAGATTCTGGACCCGCGTGTTGGCGAGCAATTTCCGCTGCCGACCTATGCCACCTCCGGCTCTGCCGGTCTTGACCTGCGCGCCTGTCTCGATGACGCCGTAGAACTGGCTCCAGGTGCAACCACCCTGATCCCGACAGGCCTGGCAATTCACATTGCTGACCCGTCTCTGGCGGCGGTGATCCTGCCGCGTTCTGGGCTGGGCCATAAGCATGGCGTCGTACTGGGTAACCTGGTCGGCCTGATCGACTCTGACTATCAGGGTCAGCTGATGGTATCCGTCTGGAACCGTGGTCAGGACAGCTTCACCATTGAACCGGGCGAGCGTATTGCGCAGATGGTCTTCGTACCGGTTGTGCAGGCAGAATTTAACCTGGTGGCAGACTTCGACGCCACCGACCGTGGCGAAGGCGGCTTCGGCCATTCCGGGCGTAAATAACCGTCCGATAGATACGCATCTCACAGCGCCATAATGCAATAACAAACCGCAAACGTCAGTTTGCGGTCGCTGTGTGGATGCCAGCCTGGCAAGTGCTTATTTTCAGGGGTATTTTGTAACATGGCAGAAAAACAAACCGCGAAAAGGAATCGTCGCGAAGAAATACTTCAGTCTCTGGCTCTGATGCTTGAATCCAGCGATGGCAGTCAACGCATCACTACCGCTAAACTGGCCGCCTCTGTAGGCGTGTCTGAGGCGGCGCTGTACCGTCATTTTCCGAGCAAGACCCGGATGTTCGACAGCCTGATCGAGTTTATTGAAGACAGCCTGATCACGCGCATCAACCTGATTCTGAAAGACGAAAAAGACACCACCGCGCGTCTGCGTCTGATTGTGCTGTTAATCCTGGGCTTTGGTGAACGCAATCCGGGCTTAACCCGTATCCTCACCGGCCACGCGCTGATGTTCGAGCAGGACAGGCTGCAGGGGCGCATTAACCAGCTTTTCGAACGTATTGAAGCGCAGCTGCGCCAGGTACTGCGCGAAAAGAAAATGCGTGAAGGCGAAGGGTACACCATCGATGAGACGCTGCTGGCGAGCCAGATCCTGGCGTTTTGCGAAGGGATGCTCTCCCGTTTTGTGCGTAGCGAATTCAAATACCGGCCAACGGACGATTTTGATGCCCGCTGGCCGTTAGTGGCTGCTCAATTGCAGTAACACCGTTGCCGGATGGCGGCTTCGCCTTATCCGGCCTACGAAATACGCAGGCCCGGTAAGCGTCGCGCCACCGGGCAATACAATTACACGCCGAACTCTTCCCGGTACGCACGTACCGCTGCCAGATGATCCGCCATCTCCGGCTTCTCTTCCAGATAGGCAATCAGGTCTTTCAGGGTGATAATCGACGTCACTTTACAGCTGTAATCGCGCTCGACTTCCTGAATAGCGGAAATTTCACCGCGACCACGCTCCTGACGATCCAGAGAAATCAGCACGCCAGCCAGCGTCGCACCGTTGGCCTGAATAATCTCCATCGATTCGCGGATTGCCGTGCCCGCGGTGATCACATCGTCCACCAGCATGACGCGGCCCTGCAGCGCGCTGCCGACCAGATTCCCGCCTTCACCGTGGGTTTTGGCCTCTTTACGGTTAAAGCAGTACGGCACATCGCGGTCATGGTGTTCAGCCAGCGCCACCGCGGTGGTGGTCGCAATTGGAATACCTTTGTAGGCCGGACCAAACAGCAGGTCGAAATCAATCCCGGAATCCACCAGCGCTTCGGCATAGAAACGGCCTAACAGCGCCAGATCGCGCCCGGTATTAAACAGCCCGGCGTTGAAGAAATAGGGGCTCTTACGCCCGGATTTCAGCGTAAACTCGCCAAACTTAAGTACCTGCTTGTTAAGCGCAAACTCAATAAACTGGCGCTGATACGATTTCATGGATTCGCTCCTTTGGTTTTTCTGTCTTACAGGCAAAAAAAAGGCGACTCATTGGTCGCCTTTAAAATCAATTTTCTAACGCCGCTTTCTGCGTCGTTACAATGGATTCGATTCCCCCTCGGGCCAACGCCAGCAGAGAGAGAAGCTCTTCGTGGGTGAACGGCTCGCCTTCTGCCGTGCCCTGTACTTCAATGATGCGACCGTCTTCAGTCATCACCACGTTCATGTCGGTTTCGGCAGCGGAATCCTCAACGTATTCCAGATCGCAAAGCGCTTCACCGTTAACGATACCCACGGAAACCGCCGCGACCATGCCTTTCATTGGATTGGTTTTCAGCTTACCGGCCGCAACCAGCTTGTTCAGGGCATCGGCCAGCGCCACGCAGGCACCGGTAATGGACGCCGTACGCGTACCGCCGTCTGCCTGAATGACATCGCAGTCCAGCGTGATGGTAAATTCACCGAGGATTTTCAGGTCAACGGCGGCGCGCAGCGCACGCGCGATCAAACGCTGAATCTCCATGGTACGACCGCCCTGCTTGCCCTTCGCCGCTTCGCGGGCGTTACGGGTATGAGTCGCACGCGGCAGCATGCCGTACTCAGCGGTGATCCAGCCCTGGCCCTGACCTTTCAGGAAGCGCGGAACGCCTTCTTCGATGGACGCGGTGCACAGAACCTTCGTGTCACCAAACTCAACCAGCACGGAGCCTTCAGCGTGTTTTGTATAGTTACGGGTCAGGGTGACGGGACGCACCTGGTTGGCGCTACGACCTGATGGACGCATGATGGATTCTCCGGCTTGAAACGAATGTGGCTGCGCATTATACGGATTAAACGCGCTTATTCCTATCCTGACAAAGCCCTGAAAGCTATAATCCCCCCATCTCTCCTTTAAAAACGGGAATGTCTATGATCCGCAGTATGACCGCCTACGCCCGGCGTGAAATCAAGGGTAGCTGGGGCAGCGCCACATGGGAAATGCGCTCGGTAAACCAGCGTTACCTGGAAACGTATTTCCGTATGCCGGAGCAGTTCCGCAGCCTTGAGCCTGTCGTACGCGAGCGTATCCGTACGCGTCTGACGCGCGGCAAAGTGGAATGCAACCTGCGCTTTGAGCCTGATGCCAGCGCGCAAGGCGAGTTGATTCTTAACGAAAAGCTGGCGAAACAGCTCGTGAATGCGGCGAACTGGGTCAAAATGCAGAGCGATGAAGGCGAAATCAACCCGGTTGATATTCTGCGCTGGCCTGGCGTCATGGCCGCCGGTGAGCAGGATCTGGACGCCATTGCCGCTGAAATCCTGGCAGCCCTCGACGGCACGCTTGACGACTTTATCGTTGCCCGTGAAACCGAAGGTCAGGCGCTGAAAGCGATGATTGAGCAGCGCCTTGAAGGCGTGAGCACCGAAGTAGCCAAAGTCCGCACCCATATGCCGGAAGTGCTGCAGTGGCAGCGCGAGCGCCTGGTCTCCAAACTGGAAGAAGCGGAAGTTCAGCTGGAAAACACCCGTCTGGAACAAGAGCTGGTGCTGATGGCGCAGCGTGTTGACGTCGCTGAAGAGCTGGACCGTCTGGAAGCGCACGTTAAAGAAACCTACAACATTCTGAAGAAGAAAGAAGCTGTAGGTCGCCGTCTGGACTTTATGATGCAGGAGTTCAACCGCGAGTCGAACACCCTGGCGTCAAAGTCGATCAATGCAGACGTGACGAATTCAGCGATTGAGCTGAAGGTGCTGATTGAGCAGATGCGCGAGCAGATCCAGAATATCGAGTAATGCCTTTCGGGTGGTGTCGACCGCACCACCCATTACTATTTCTAATCCATCCTGACACTCAATTTTCCCACCTTCCGCCCTTCATCAAGCCTGTTCAGACAAATGTGATAAAAATTTATAGGGCAAACTGACTCGCCTTAGAAAATCTCAATCGTGATCTTGCGCACAAATCGCTAACCTCCCCCGCGTTCACACCGGAGGGTATATGCTGCTTCACGTTCTTTATCTGATTGGTATCACCGCAGAAGCCATGACCGGCGCGCTTGCAGCCGGACGTCGCCGTATGGACACCTTCGGCGTGATTATTATTGCCACAGCGACCGCGCTGGGCGGCGGTTCCGTGCGCGATATCCTGCTTGGCCATTACCCGCTCGGCTGGGTTAAACACCCTGAGTACGTGATTATCGTGGCGACGGCTGCCGTGCTCACCACCATTGTGGCACCCGTTATGCCCCACCTGCGCCGTCTGTTCCTGGTACTTGATGCGCTGGGGCTGATCGTCTTTTCAATCATCGGTGCGCAAATCGCGCTCGATATGGGTGAAGGGCCGGTTATCGCCACTATTGCCGCCGTGGTCACGGGCGTATTTGGCGGAGTATTGCGTGACATGTTCTGCAAACGTATTCCCCTGGTCTTTCAAAAAGAGCTCTATGCCGGGATCTCCTTTGCCGCAGCGGTACTCTATATCGCCTTGCAGCATTACGTTTCGAACCATGATGTAGTGGTCATCTCGACGCTGCTGTTTGGCTTTACGGCCCGCATGCTGGCGCTGCGTCTGAAGCTCGGGCTGCCCGTTTTTCACTACAAGCACAGCGCACACTGATGTCAAAATCCGTTGATGTGCTGCTCAGCGAGCCACTTCGCCAGCACGTCAACCTGAGGCGCGTGCATCCAGTTCATGATTTGCCGCGCTTTCTCCTCTCCAGTTCCCGGCAAGGTTTGCCAGTCGGCAGAGCTTCGCTGGCTCATTGCCTGCCACGATCGCCCATCGATAGCGTTCAGTGTCGATTTGGATAGCGGAGCGCCCATCGCGCTAATCCAACGGATAAAAGGTTGTTCCCGTATCTGATTAAAACGATGCCAGAGCGCTAGCCCGCGTGCCGCAGAAAACCCCGGCGTGGCCTGAAGCTGCGCCTGTGTTAATAACAGCCATGAAAAGATATGTTCGAAATGATGAGCCTGCCAGAGCGTACGCCAGCCGGACTCCCCTAAACCTTCAATATCCAGCCCCTGTTTAGAACTGAGCCATGTTAGCCGGGCAAAAAACTGCTCCATGCAGTCCGGCGAGGCATAAAAACAGCTTAATGAATGGTATTGCGAGTCAGGAGGCTGCGGTTTTTGTCTGTCCGCCCCTCGCCAGACCACCTTATCCAGGCGCGGAATACCCTGTCCGGCGAGACTGATCAGCACCTGATCGCCTTGGGCGATATCCAGTCTCTGCCAACGCCCAACCGACCCAAGACTGACTCGTCGCACCTGTTTATCATCCAGTCGCACAGGCTCAAGCCCTGCAACGACGGACACCTTGCCCGTTCGTCCTACAGAAAACTGGATATTCTTTACCTCAGCAAGCTGCGAAACAGGAGAATATTTCCACGCGACAACCCAGTTTCCTTCACCAGGCAACCAGCTTTCGCCCGCAGGTTCATCCTCCGAACGCACCACAATGCCATCCGTGGCAAAGGGTAATCCGGTCTCGTGCCAGGCCGCGCGCTGTTTTTCGACGGCATCAACAGATTCGGCGGGAAGCGTATACCGCACTGAGAGCGAAAAACCGGCTTTAGACAGCTCAACCAACGAAGTCTTCATATCTTTCGGCCCATCCGGCCAGGCCCAGATGAATACGCCGATCTTGCTCAGGAGCGCGTTATCCTTTTGCCGCATCATCGCACCCGCCACCTTTGCGCGAGCGTTCATTCCGCCCATCTGGCTCTGAATGTGGTTGTCGCGTAACCAGAAGAGTTCGCCCTGCAATACGCTATTCGCCAGCGTTCCGGTGAGCTTTTGCGGCACAGACGGGATTAAACGCACCTTCTCGGTCCAGTCTTCCCCTTTTAACCCATTTCCGCGACTGATAGCCTGGATTAACTTTCCGTCACGATAGACCAGCGTTACCGCCACACCGTCTACTTTAGGCTGCATCCAGAGGTTACGTCGGGCACGCATCCACTGTCTCAGCTCCTCTTTGCTGGTCACTTTATGCACGCCCGTATGGGCAACAGGATGTTTTACGCTCCCCGTCAGCGCGGGGAGTTTCTCTTCTGAAGGCTCGCTGCCAAAACACCGCTGCCACTGGGCTAACCGTGCGTTAAGCTGGTCGTACACGTCGTCATTAACATCGCTTACCCCCTGCTTCCAGTAAGCATCATCCCAGCGTTTGATCTGCGCGCTTAACGACGCAATCTCTTTCTCTGCTTTTGTCTGCGACCATACCGGACACACCGCCGCGCCATAGCCACACCACAACACCAGTAATCCGCTCATCCATCGCCACATTGCTACTCCTCCTTTGCGTTGCAGGAGGTATAACCTGACGTTCGAAACAACGCTAACGGCAACCTTTCGCTTTGCGAGGCGCTATCCAGGGTTTCTTTTTATTTCTGCAAACCGCAGGTAAAACCGGAAAACGACACGCAAAAATCAATAATCCAGGGGAAAAAGTGTGACAAAGGCTACGTCACGGTGCGCCGACGTGTATAATAAGCCCGTATGTAGGACTTCTTCGTTAACACATACAAAAGACTCTCATGGCTCAAGGCACGCTTTATATTGTTTCTGCCCCTAGTGGCGCGGGTAAATCCAGCCTTATTCAGGCACTGTTAAAAACCCAACCGTTGTACGACACACAGGTTTCTGTTTCTCACACTACGCGGGCGCCGCGTCCGGGTGAAGTGCACGGTGAACACTATTTCTTTGTAGATCACGACGAGTTCAGAGCGATGATCGGCAGAGACGCGTTTCTTGAACATGCTGAAGTGTTCGGTAACTACTACGGCACCTCGCGTGAAACCATTGAGCAGGTTCTGGCAACCGGCGTAAACGTGTTCCTGGATATCGACTGGCAGGGCGCGCAGCAAATTCGCAAGAAAATGCCTGACTCGCGCAGTATCTTTATTTTACCGCCATCGAAAGATGAACTGGATCGCCGCCTGCGTGGCCGCGGTCAGGACAGCGAAGAAGTCATCGCTAAGCGTATGGAACAGGCTGTTGCAGAAATGAGCCATTACGCGGAATATGATTACCTTATTGTGAATGATGATTTTGATGCCGCATTGAGCGATCTCAAAACCATTCTTCGTGCAGAACGTCTGCGTATGAGCCGCCAGAAGCAGCGACATGACGCATTAATCACCAAACTGTTGGCAGACTGAACCCACTTTCAGTATCATGCCCAGTCATTTCTTCACCTGTGGAGCATTTTAAGTATGGCACGCGTAACTGTTCAGGACGCTGTAGAGAAAATTGGTAACCGTTTTGACCTGGTGCTGGTCGCCGCGCGTCGCGCTCGTCAGATGCAGGTAGGCGGTAAAGATCCGCTGGTACCGGAAGAAAACGATAAAACCACCGTTATTGCACTCCGCGAAATCGAAGAAGGTCTGATCAACAACCAGATCCTCGACGTGCGTGAGCGCCAGGAGCAGCAAGAGCAGGAAGCCGCAGAACTGCAGGCCGTAACCGCTATTGCTGAAGGTCGTCGTTAATTAAACCTGCGGGTCGCCCTTGTATCTGTTTGAAAGCCTGAATCAACTGATTCAAACCTACCTGCCTGAAGACCAGATTAAGCGTCTTCAGCAGGCGTATCTCGTTGCACGTGACGCTCACGAGGGCCAGACACGTTCAAGCGGTGAACCCTATATCACGCACCCGGTAGCGGTGGCCTGTATTCTGGCCGAGATGAAACTCGACTACGAAACGCTGATGGCCGCTCTGCTGCACGACGTGATCGAAGATACCCCTGCCACTTATCAGGACATGGAACAGCTGTTTGGCAAAAGCGTTGCCGAACTGGTGGAAGGGGTCTCTAAGCTTGATAAGCTGAATTTCCGCGACAAGAAAGAGGCGCAAGCCGAAAACTTCCGCAAGATGATTATGGCGATGGTGCAGGATATCCGCGTCATTCTCATCAAACTCGCTGACCGTACCCACAATATGCGCACGCTGGGCTCACTTCGCCCGGATAAACGTCGCCGCATTGCCCGTGAAACCCTCGAAATCTACAGCCCACTGGCGCACCGTTTAGGTATTCATCACATTAAAACCGAGCTGGAAGAGCTGGGTTTTGAAGCATTGTACCCGAACCGCTATCGCGTGATTAAAGAGGTGGTGAAAGCCGCACGCGGTAACCGTAAAGAGATGATTCAAAAAATCCTCTCGGAAATCGAAGGGCGCTTGCAGGAAGCGGGAATTCCATGCCGCGTCAGCGGTCGCGAGAAACATTTGTACTCCATCTACTGCAAAATGGTGCTCAAGGAGCAGCGTTTTCACTCGATCATGGATATCTACGCCTTTCGCGTGATCGTCCACGACTCCGACACCTGCTATCGCGTGCTGGGGCAGATGCACAGCCTCTACAAACCGCGTCCGGGTCGCATGAAAGATTACATCGCCATTCCAAAAGCGAACGGCTATCAATCTTTGCACACCTCGATGATCGGGCCACACGGCGTGCCTGTTGAGGTGCAAATTCGCACCGAAGACATGGACCAGATGGCAGAGATGGGTGTTGCCGCACACTGGGCGTATAAAGAGCACGGTGGCGAAAGCAGCACGACCGCACAAATCCGCGCCCAGCGCTGGATGCAGAGCCTGCTGGAGCTTCAGCAGAGTGCGGGTAGCTCATTTGAATTTATTGAGAGCGTTAAATCCGATCTCTTCCCGGATGAGATTTACGTTTTCACCCCAGAAGGTCGCATTGTCGAACTGCCTGCGGGCGCAACGCCGGTCGACTTCGCTTACGCCGTGCATACCGACATCGGGCATGCCTGCGTCGGCGCGCGTGTCGACAGACAACCTTATCCGCTGTCTCAGCCGCTCTCCAGCGGCCAGACGGTAGAAATTATTACCGCGCCGGGCGCACGTCCGAACGCGGCCTGGCTGAACTTTGTTGTGAGCTCCAAAGCGCGCGCTAAAATTCGCCAGCTGCTGAAAAACCTCAAGCGTGATGATTCCGTCAGCCTGGGGCGTCGTCTGCTCAACCACGCGTTGGGCGGCAGCCGTAAGCTGGCTGAAATTCCGCAGGAGAACGTCCAGCGTGAGCTGGAGCGCATGAAGCTCGCATCGCTTGACGATCTGCTGGCAGAGATTGGTCTCGGCAACGCCATGAGCGTGGTGGTGGCGAAGAACCTGCAGCAAGGCGACACAACAGCGGTGCCTGCAACGACGCAAAGCCACGGACACCTGCCGATTAAAGGCGCGGACGGGGTGCTGATCACCTTCGCAAAATGTTGCCGCCCAATTCCTGGGGACCCGATTATTGCGCACGTCAGCCCGGGTAAAGGGCTGGTTATCCACCACGAGTCCTGTCGAAACATTCGCGGCTACCAGAAAGAAGCCGAGAAGTTTATGGCGGTCGAGTGGGATAAAGAGACCGCGCAGGAATTTATCACCGAAATTAAGGTGGATATGTTCAACCACCAGGGTGCCCTGGCAAACCTGACGGCAGCGATCAACACGGCCTCGTCCAATATTCAGAGTCTGAATACGGAAGAAAAAGATGGCCGCGTTTATAGCGCCTTTATTCGTCTGACCGCCCGCGACCGCGTGCATCTGGCGAATATTATGCGCAAGATCCGCGTCATGCCGGACGTGATTAAAGTCACCCGAAACCGAAACTAGGTTTATGAATTCACAACGTTATGCACGTATCTGCGAAATGCTCGCCAGGCGTCAGCCTGACCTGACGGTCTGCATGGAGCAGGTGCATAAACCTCATAACGTCTCTGCTATCGTTCGTACCGCAGATGCCGTCGGCGTGCATGAAGTGCACGCCGTCTGGCCGGATGGCCGCATGCGCAATACGGTCTCGGCGGCGGCAGGCAGCAACAGCTGGGTGTCTGTCAAAAATCATCGCACTATTGGCGAAGCCGTATCACACCTGAAAGGGCGCGGGATGCAGATCCTGGCCACTAACCTGTCCGCTAAAGCCGTAGATTTCCGCGAGATCGACTACACCCGTCCGACCTGCATTTTGATGGGTCAGGAGAAAACCGGGATCTCTCAGGAAGCGCTGGATCTGGCGGATCAGGACATAATCATTCCGATGATCGGCATGGTCCAGTCTCTCAACGTCTCCGTGGCGTCTGCGCTCATTTTGTATGAAGCGCAGCGCCAGCGTCAGAACGCCGGAATGTATGAGCGCAGCAACAGCATGCTGCCGGAAGAGGAACAGCAGCGCCTGCTGTTTGAAGGTGGTTATCCGGTTCTGGCTCGCGTTGCGAAGCAGAAGAAATTGCCTTACCCCCACGTCAACGCGCAGGGCGAAATTGAAGCCGATGCCGAGTGGTGGGCCACCATGCAGTACGCCGGGTAAGCGATGAAAGGCCGCCTGCTGGATGCCATCCCGCTAAACAGCCTGACGGGCGTGGGCGCGGCGCAAAGCAATAAGCTGGCAAAAATTGGCCTGCACACCGTGCAGGATCTCCTGCTTCACCTCCCCCTGCGTTACGAAGACCGCACTCAGCTTTATAAGATTGGCGATCTCCTTCCCGCCATTTACGCCACCGTTGAAGGCGAAGTCCTGAACTGCAACATCACCTTCGGCGGACGCCGGATGATGACCTGCCAGATAAGCGATGGCACCGGCATTCTCACCATGCGTTTTTTCAACTTCAACGCGGCGATGAAAAACAGCCTGGCGACGGGCCGCAGGGTGCTGGCCTATGGCGAGGCCAAACGCGGGAAGTACGGCGCAGAGATGATCCACCCGGAGTACCGCGTACAGGGCGATCTCAGTACGCCGGAGCTGCAGGAGACGCTCACCCCGGTTTACCCGACGACGGAAGGCATCAAGCAGGCGACGCTGCGTAAACTCACCGATCAGGCGCTGGAGCTGCTGGATACCTGCGCTATCACCGAGCTGCTGCCACCCGAGCTGGCGCAGGGCATGATGAGTCTGCCCGAGGCGCTGCGCACCCTGCACCGCCCGCCGCCAACGCTACAGCTCAGCGATTTAGAAAGCGGCAAACACCCCGCCCAACGGCGTCTTATCCTTGAGGAATTACTGGCGCATAACCTGAGCATGCTGGCGCTTCGCGCTGGCGCACAGCGTTTCCACGCCCAGCCATTAAGCCCGCGTGATGAGCTCAAAGATAAGCTGCTGGCCTCGCTGCCGTTTAAACCCACCGGCGCGCAGGCGCGCGTCACCGCCGAGATTGAACGCGATATGGCACTCGACGTGCCGATGATGCGCCTGGTGCAGGGCGACGTGGGTTCCGGCAAAACGCTGGTTGCCGCCCTGGCGGCCCTGCGCGCGATTGCCCACGGCAAGCAGGTGGCGCTGATGGCGCCGACCGAACTGCTGGCTGAACAGCACGCCAACAATTTCCGCGCCTGGTTCGCGCCGCTGGGCATTGAAGTGGGCTGGCTTGCCGGGAAGCAAAAAGGCAAAGCGCGCCTTGCGCAACAGGAAGCCATTGCCAGCGGGCAGGTGCAGATGATTGTCGGCACGCACGCTATCTTCCAGGAGCAGGTGCAGTTTAACGGTCTTGCGCTGGTGATTATCGACGAGCAGCACCGCTTCGGCGTGCATCAGCGTCTGGCATTATGGGAAAAAGGTCTGCAGCAGGGCTTCCACCCGCATCAGCTGATCATGACCGCTACACCGATTCCGCGCACCCTGGCGATGACCGCCTATGCCGATCTGGATACCTCCACCATCGACGAACTGCCGCCGGGCCGTACCCCGGTCACAACGGTCGCCATTCCTGACACGCGCCGCAGCGATATCATCGACCGCGTGCGCAACGCCTGCACCCACGAAGGCCGTCAGGCCTACTGGGTCTGTACGCTTATTGAAGAGTCTGAACTGCTGGAAGCGCAAGCTGCCGAAGCAACGTGGGAAGAGCTTAAGCTGGCGCTGCCGGAGCTGAACGTGGGTCTGGTTCACGGACGCATGAAGCCCGCCGAAAAACAGGCGGTGATGCAGTCGTTCAAACAGGGTGATTTACATCTGCTGATCGCCACCACGGTGATCGAAGTCGGCGTGGACGTCCCCAATTCCAGCCTGATGATCATCGAAAACCCGGAACGTCTCGGCCTTGCCCAGCTCCACCAGCTGCGCGGGCGCGTTGGCCGTGGCGCGGTAGCGTCCCACTGCGTACTGCTCTACAAAGCCCCGCTCTCGAAAACCGCCCAGATGCGGTTGCAGGTGCTGCGCGACAGCAACGACGGTTTTGTGATTGCGCAAAAAGACCTGGAGATCCGCGGCCCGGGCGAACTACTGGGAACGCGCCAGACCGGGAACGCCGAATTCAAAGTGGCGGATTTGCTGCGCGATCAGGCGATGATCCCCGAAGTTCAGCGCCTGGCTCGCCATATTCATGAACGCTACCCCGAACAGGCGGCAGCGTTAATTGAGCGCTGGATGCCGGAAACCGAACGCTACTCCAACGCCTGATTTCAGGCAAACATCGGCAGCATCAGGTACAGCTTGATCACCAGCGCGTTGACAATATCAATGAAGAACGCCCCGACCATCGGGACCACCAGAAACGCCATGTGCGAAGGCCCGAACCGTTCGGTGATCGCCTGCATGTTGGCGATAGCCGTTGGGGTAGCCCCCAGACCAAACCCGCAGTGACCCGCCGCCAGCACCGCCGCATCGTAGTTTTTACCCATCATGCGCCAGGTTACGAACATGGCGTACAGCGCCATAAACAGCGCCTGCACCGCCAGTATCGCCACCATCGGCAGCGCCAGCGAGGCCAGCTCCCACAGTTTGAGGCTCATCAGCGCCATCGCCAGGAACAGCGACAGGCAGACGTTGCCGAGCACCGATACCGCCCGTTCAAACACGCGGTAGAAGCCCATCAGCGCCAGACCGTTGCTCAGGATCACCCCGATAAACAGCACGCAAACAAACGTCGGCAGTTCAAACGCAGAGCCCGCCAGCCATTGCGCAACCACTTTGCCCACGGTCAGGCAGATGGCGATCATCGCGATGGTTTCAATCAGCACCAGCGAGGTAATGCTGCGCCCGACGTCCGGTTTTTCGAACGCGGTCGGGACCAGCTCATCGTCCGGTCTGCCGTTCGGCGTGGTGGAGTGCTTAACCAGATATCGCGCCACCGGACCGCCAATCAGGCCACCCAGCACCAGACCAAAGGTCGCACAGGCCATCGCCACTTCCGTCGCGTTTTCAAAACCGTAGCGCTCGACGAACAATTTACTCCACGCCGCCCCGGTACCGTGACCGCCAGAAAGGGTAATCGACCCTGCCAGCAGTCCCATCAGCGGATCCAGCCCCAGCAGCGTTGCCATGCCGATGCCAATGGCGTTTTGCATCAGCAACAGCCCCACCACCACAATCAGGAATACGCCGAGCACTTTACCGCCCGAGCGCAGGCTCGCCAGATTGGCGTTCAGACCGATGGTGGCAAAGAAGGCCAGCATCAGCGGGTCTTTCAGGGACATATCAAAATCGATTTCCCAGCCCATGCTTTTTTTCAGTATCAGCAGGGCCAGCGCCACCAGCAGGCCACCGGCGACAGGTTCAGGAATGGTGTATTTCTTCAGAAGGGAAACGCTGTGGACCAGCTTACGGCCAAGCAGTAAGACCAGCGTTGCGGCAACAAGTGTCGACAACGTATCGAGATGAATCATAGAAGGCTCCTGTTTTGCGCGTGTTCCATACACACGCGGCGTTATCCTGGGCCGGGTTGCGCTCTTCATGAGCCCCCGGCGCAAAAAGTGTAATTTTTTTTCCCCACGCGTTGTAGAAAACCTGCTCACAGCGGCAGATTTTCTTCCCTTTTTTTGCTGGCAATCGTTTGCTTTTACCAGGTGGTCAGATAAAATGCCCGCTTTTCCACCGTGGGATTGCCGCCGATGTCCGTTAACACCATAGAGTCGCCTGATGCGCAACCGATTGCGCAGAAGCAAAATAGCGAACTGATTTACCGCCTTGAAGACCGCCCGCCGCTGCCGCAGACGCTTTTCGCCGCCTGCCAGCATCTTCTGGCGATGTTTGTTGCGGTGATCACCCCGGCGCTGCTGATCTGCCAGGCGCTCGGTTTGCCAGCTCAGGACACGCAGCACATTATCAGCATGTCTCTTTTTGCCTCCGGCGTCGCCTCTATTATTCAAATTAAAGCCTGGGGTCCGGTAGGGTCGGGATTATTGTCGATTCAGGGCACCAGCTTTAACTTCGTGGCACCGCTGATCATGGGCGGTACGGCGCTGAAAACCGGTGGGGCGGATGTTCCAACCATGATGGCGGCGCTGTTCGGCACGCTGATGCTGGCCAGCTGCACGGAGATGGTGATCTCCCGCGTTCTGCATCTGGCTCGCCGCGTCATCACCCCGCTGGTTTCCGGCGTGGTCGTAATGATTATCGGTCTGTCGCTGATTCAGGTGGGCCTGACGTCCATCGGCGGCGGCTATGCGGCAATGAGCGACCACACCTTCGGCGCACCGAAAAACCTGCTGCTGGCAGGCGTGGTGTTGGCAATCATCATTCTGCTTAACCGTCAGCGTAACCCTTACCTGCGCGTGGCCTCGCTGGTTATCGCGATGGCGGCCGGTTACCTGATGGCCTGGGCGCTGGAAATGCTGCCGCAAAATACCGCACCGACGAATGCCGCGCTGATCACTATCCCAACGCCGCTCTATTACGGACTGGGCATTGACTGGGGCCTGCTGCTGCCGCTGATGCTGGTCTTTATGATCACCTCTCTGGAGACCATCGGCGACATCACCGCTACCTCGGACGTCTCTGAGCAGCCGGTGTCCGGCCCGCTGTACATGAAGCGACTGAAAGGCGGCGTGCTGGCGAACGGCCTGAACTCGTTTGTCTCAGCCGTATTCAACACCTTCCCGAACTCCTGCTTCGGTCAGAACAACGGCGTGATCCAACTGACCGGCGTGGCCAGCCGCTACGTCGGGTTTGTGGTGGCGCTGATGCTGATCGTCCTCGGCCTGTTCCCGGCGGTAAGCGGCTTTGTGCAGCACATCCCTGAGCCGGTGCTGGGCGGCGCGACGCTGGTGATGTTCGGCACTATCGCGGCCTCCGGCGTGCGTATCGTCTCCCGCGAGCCGCTGAACCGCCGCGCGATCATGATTATCGCCCTGTCGCTGGCGGTCGGTCTGGGCGTTTCTCAGCAGCCTCTGATCCTGCAGTTTGCGCCTGACTGGGTGAAAAACCTGCTCTCTTCCGGCATTGCCGCGGGCGGTATCACCGCTATCGTTCTGAACCTCGTTTTCCCGCCTGAGAAAAATTGATTTCTCTCACGGCAGGCTGTCAAGGCCTGCCGTGACATCTCTTTACACCATTCCCGCCTTGAGCATTGCGCATAAATCGTGCATAACTCCTGTATGTACGTTTTGCGGGATGGAAGACCATGAAATTTATTGGAAAGCTGATCATCTATCTTCTGTTAGCTCTGCTTGTGGTAGCGCTGGCATTCTATATTTTGCTCCAGACCCGCTGGGGCGCGTCGCAGGTCAGCAACTGGGTTACGGTAAATACCGATTACGAACTCAACTTTGACCTGATGGATCACCGCTTTTCATCCCCTTCTCACCTCATTCTGGAAAATGTCACCTTTGGTCGTGACGGCAAACCCGCCACCCTGGTGGCCAAAAAAGTCGATATCGGTTTAAGCAGCCGTCAGGTAACCGATCCGCTTCATATGGACACCATTACCCTGTTCGATGGCACGCTAAACCTCTCTCCGCAAACCGCGCCGCTGCCTTTCCAGGCGGACCGCTTGCAGCTAAACAACATGGCCTTTAACAGCCCGAATACCGAATGGGACCTGAGCGCGCAGAAAGTCACAGGTGGCGTCAGTCCGTGGCAGCCAGAGGCGGGCAACGTGCTGGGCAAAAATGCGCAGATCCAGATGAGCGCAGGCTCGCTCACCCTGAACGGCGTCCCGGCCAGCAACGTCCTGATTCAGGGACAGCTCAACGGTAAGGAGGTGGTGCTGAGCACCATTGGCGCGGATATGGCGCGCGGCTCGCTCACCGGCTCCGCCCTGCGTAACGCTGACGGCAGCTGGATTATCGACAGCATGCGTCTGAATGAGATCCGCCTGCAAAGCGATAAATCGCTGATGGATTTCTTTGCTCCCATCACCACGCTCCCTTCCCTGCAGATTGGTCGGCTGGAAGTGACCGACGCACGCCTGCAGGGGCCGGACTGGGCGGTGACCGATCTCGATTTAAGCCTGCGCAACCTGACGCTCAGCAAAGGCGACTGGCAGAGCCAGGAAGGGCGTTTGTCTATGAACGCAAGCGAGTTTATCTACGGCTCGCTGCATCTGTTCGACCCGATCCTGAACGCTGAATTCTCCCCGCAGGGTATCGCGCTGCGCCAGTTCACCTCTCGCTGGGAAGGCGGGATGGTACGCACTTCCGGCAACTGGCTGCGCGACGGCAAAGCGCTGGTGCTGGATGACGCCGCCATCGCCGGGCTGGAATACACCCTGCCTGAAAACTGGAAAACGCTGTGGATGGATCCCCTGCCGGAATGGCTGAACAGCGTGACGCTAAAAAAATTCGGCCTGAGCCGCAATCTGGTGATCGACATCGACCCTGCTTTCCCGTGGCAGATCACCTCTCTGGACGGCTATGGTGCAAACCTGCAGCTGGCGAAAGACCGCCAGTGGGGCGTCTGGGGCGGCAGCGCAACCCTGAACGGTGCGGCGGCGACCTTTAACCGCGTGGACGTGCGCCGTCCGTCTCTGGCGCTGAATGCTAACGCCGCCACGGTGAACATTACCGACCTGAGCGCCTTTACCGAGAAAGGTATTCTGGAAGCCACGGCGACGGTTTCACAGCTGCCACAGCGGCAGACCACGGTGAGCCTGAACGGGCGCGGCGTGCCGCTCAACGTGCTGCAGCAGTGGGGCTGGCCTGCATTGCCGATCACGGGCGACGGCAATATTCAGCTCACCGCCAGCGGTAGCGTGCAGGCAAATGCCCCGCTGAAGCCGACGGTGAATGCGAAGCTGAGCGCGGTAAATATGGATAAACAGCAGGTGCAGCAGACGATGGCGGGCGGTGTGGTTTCAACACCGGTGCAATAAACAAGCCGGGTGGCGGCTACGAGGTTTTGGTTCCCTCTCCCTGTGGGAGAGGGTCAGGGTGAGGGCATCAGACCGCACAATTATCGTAGGCCCGGTAAGCGAAGCGCCACCGGGCATTTTTACGGCTCAGAAGTGAACCACCACCTCATTCCCCTCCGCTTTCACCACCACACCCCACTCGCTGCCCGCGTGTGAACCACCTTTCACGCCGCTCACCTTCTGTACATTGCGCAAGCACACTGACCAGTTTTGCGCGTCTCCCTCGCCGGTAAAGGTCACGATGTCGCCCTGACGTGACGCCTTCAGCGTAAACGCCACGGAGCCATCCGCCGCAGGCACTTCGCTCACCGCCGTTGCGCCGTCGTCCAGGTTAAACAGTTGGAAGGCCGTCCCCTCATTCCACGCGTAGTCCGGCTTCTGGTTATTGTTACCCAGCGCCAACAGCGTGTTGTCGCGCATATAGACCGGCAGGCTCATGAAATCGTGCTGCTGCTTATGCCAGCGGCTGCCCTTAATTTCGTCATTGTGCCACAGGTGCGTCCAGCGGCCTTCCGGCAGGTAGAACTGCACGTCGCCCGCCTCGGAGAATACCGGCGCAACCATCACCGAATCCCCCAGCATGTACTGGCGGTCGAGATAATCGCACGCCGGATCGTCCGGGAACTCCAGCATCATCGCCCGCAGCATCGGCGTGCCGAACTCGCGGGCCAGCGCCGCCTGACGATACAGATACGGCATCAGCTGACACTTCAGCTGCGTGAAGTGGCGCACCACGTCGCAGGACTCGTCATCGTACGCCCACGGCACGCGGTAGGATTTGCTACCGTGAAGGCGGCTGTGGCTGGAGAACAGCCCGAACGCGCACCAGCGTTTGTAGACGTGCGCCGGGGCGGTGTTTTCGAATCCGCCGATATCGTGGCTCCAGAACCCGAAGCCGGACAGGCCAATCGACAGCCCGCCGCGCAGGCTTTCGGCCATCGACTCATAGTTGGCGTAGCAGTCGCCTCCCCAGTGCACCGGGAACTGCTGCGCCCCCACGGACGCGGAGCGGGCAAACAGCACCGCCTCTTCTTCTCCCACCGTCTCTTTCAGCACGTTCCACACCAGCTCGTTATAGATGTAGGCGTAGTGGTTGTGCATCTTCTGCGGATCGGAACCGTCGCACCACTGCACGTCCGTCGGGATACGCTCGCCGAAGTCGGTCTTGAAGCAGTCGACACCGATCGCCACCAGGCCTTTCAGCTTGTCGGCATACCACCGGCACGCGTCCGGGTTGGTGAAGTCGTAAATCGCCAGCCCCGGCTGCCATTTGTCCCACTGCCACAGGGAGCCGTCCGGGCGCTTGAGCAGATAACCCTTCTCTTTCAGCTCCCGGAAGATCGGGGATTTCTGGCCGATGTACGGGTTAATCCACACGCAGACCTTCAGCCCTTTCTCTTTCAGGCGGCGGATCATCCCTTCCGGGTCCGGGAAGGTCACCGGGTCCCACTCGAAGTCGCACCACTGGAAGGCCTTCATCCAGAAGCAGTCGAAGTGGAACACGTGCAGCGGCAGGTTGCGCTCGGCCATGCCGTCGATAAAGCTGTTTACCGTGGCTTCGTCGTAGTTAGTGGTGAACGAAGTGGTCAGCCACAGGCCGAACGACCACGCAGGCGGCAGCGCCGGACGCCCGGTGAAGCGGGTATAGCGGTTCAGCACCTCTTTCGGCGTCGGGCCGTCGATCACGAAGTACTCGAGATATTCCCCTTCCACACTGAACTGCACTTTGGAGACCTTCTCGGAGCCGACTTCAAACGAGACGTTTTCCGGGTGATTCACCAACACGCCGTAGCCACGGTTGGTCAGGTAGAACGGGATGTTTTTGTAGGACTGTTCGGTGCTGGTGCCGCCGTCGCGGTTCCAGGTTTCGACCGTCTGGCCGTTGCGCACAAGGGCGGTGAAGCGCTCGCCCAGGCCGTAGACCGTTTCCCCCACGCCCAGATCCAGACGTTCGAACACGTAATTGCGGTCGGTATTGCTGTCCTGCACGTAGCCGTTGTTTTTCAGCTGGCTGCCGGTAATGCGCTGGCCGTTACGCAGGAAATCCAGCGCCCAGAACTCGCCTTTGGTGACGCGCACGCTGACGCTGCCGCTTTTCAGCTCGGCAAATTCGGCGTTGTTTTCAATCTCTACCTTCACGTCTTTCAGAACGTTCAGCGGATAGTGCGGGCCGTTATTCAGTGCGCCCTGGAAGTGCTCGATGCGCACCCCGACGATCCCTTCCTGCGGGGCAAACAGGCGAACCGTGAACATCAACGTGTCGAGCTGCCAGGTGCGCTCGCGCACGTCGCGCGGCGCAACAAACACCACCAGGTCATTGCCCTGCTGCTCCACGTCGAACACCTGCACCGGATACGTCACGTTCAGGCCCGGTTGAATAAGCCAGTTTCCATCACTGATTTTCATACTCTCGTCCTCTTAGTTCTGTAATTCTTTGCTGATCGGCAGGTTTTCAAATTCCTGCTGATTGCGGCGTGCGCCCTGCGCCAGCTCGCCCATGATTTTGGTCAGGAAGGGGGTTTTCAGCGTGTAGTAGCGTTTGGCGATGATGGCGCTCAGCACGTAGCAGACCGCCGGGGCCAGGGTAAACAGGCCGATAATGATGCTGATGGTCGCGCTGTTCTGGGTCTTGGCTGCTGCGTCGTAGCCGCCGCCTGCCAGCATCCAGCCGATCATCGCCCCGCCCAGGGCCAGGCCGAGCTTCAGCACGAACAGCGTGCCCGCAAAGCTGATGCCAGTCAGGCGCTTGCCGTTGGTCCATTCGCCGTAGTCGACGGTATCGGACATCATCACCCACTGGATCGGCGTCACCAGCTGGTGCAGCACGCCGATAACGAAGATGAAGCCGAACATCAGGACGGTGGCATGCATCGGCACGAAGAACATCGCCACGCTGACCACCGCCAGCGCGGCGTTGGTCCACCAGAAGATGCTGACCTTGCATTTCCAGTCGGTAAGCGGTTTCGCCAGCGCGGAGCCGATCAGGTTGCCAACGCAGTAGGTGGTGAGGAACGCGACGAACACCTCCGGCGAGCCCATGATCCAGGTGCAGTAGTACATCATCGCGCCGCCGCGCACGCAGACCGCAAGGATGTTGAGGATGGTCAGCACGCCGACGATGCGCCACTGGTCGTTGTGCCAGATGTCGCGCAGGTCTTCCCGCATGGAGGTGGTGCTCGGCGGCACCTGGATGCGCTCTTTGGTGGTGAAGAAGCAGAACGCCAGCATCAGGAACGCGACCACCGACAGCACGGCGATGCCGCCCTGAAAGCCGAACGCCTTATCGTCGCCGCCAATGAGGTTCACCAGCGGCATCATCAGCACCGTGGAGAGCATGCCGCCCGCCGTCGCCAGCACGAAGCGCCAGGACTGAAGGGAGATACGCTGCGTCGGGTCGTTGGTGATCACGCCGCCCAGCGCACAGTAGGGGATATTGACCACGGTATAGAGCAGGGTCAGCAACGTGTAAGTAATGGCGGCGTAAACCATTTTGCCGTTGAGGCTGAGGTCCGGCGTGGTATAGGCCAGCACGCAGACGATGCCGAACGGGATGGCACCGAACAAAATCCACGGACGAAACTTGCCCCAGCGGCTGCGGGTGCGGTCGGCAATCAGCCCCATGCACGGGTCGGAGATCGCATCCAGCGCGCGCGCCAGCAGGAACATGGTGCCGACAAACCCGGCGGGAATGCCGAAAATATCGGTGTAGAAAAACATCATGTACAACATGACGTTATCAAAAATGATGTGGCTGGCGGCGTCTCCCATGCCGTAGCCAATCTTCTCTTTTACTGACAATACTTCGCTCATCTTTTTTTATCCTTCACGCTGTAGGGGGCGCTGAGACCGGTTGCATTGGTTTTAAACCATTGTTTCAAAGGCGGGTATTGCGTTTTCTGGTTAGCAGATTACGTTTCTTGTTTTTTGTGATCGCGGTAAATGTTGATAGCACAAAGGGCTAACATGAGGATTTTCTTAGGAATTAACTGAAACAGGGGGGTACAGGTCAAAAGAGAGGTGAAAAAAGTGGTGTGGGGTATGTGGTAAATGTCTGAAAGTAGCTATAATGCGCCCCGCCTCCATGTAGCAATCGAGGCGCGGAAGATCGTCATCTCCGGTGAGGTGGCTGGACTTCAAATCCAGTTGGGGACGCCAGCGTTCCCGGGCAGGTTCGACTCCTGTGATCTTCCGCCAAAATTACTTTAATATGTTTATCTAAAGTTATAATTTTTTCCTTTTAATGACATTAAAGTCGACACCATTAAGGTATTTACCTCATCTCAAGATATTTTTGATTCGCTGTTCGCATGGCTTGAGAATATCCCTCTGAATTACTAAATTTAATAAACCCAACCAATAATGCATAAATAGACTCATGATGCTGTTTAAATAAAATTCTAATTGCTCCTCCTGCGTACGCAGGAATTCTGATTTCTCTTAATCCATTTCCATTGGTAAGTGTTTCAAATAATGGTTTGGATCCTTGAAAATTTCTGCTACACGCAAGTCTTACTTTAGACACTATTCGTAGTTTATTTTCCTCTGTTTGTTCTATAAACCAAGAACTCAAAATATCACTTACTAAATGTGGATGGGATATTTCAGACAAAGAAATGTTATCAGTAAATAACTCACTTGCATGCTCTACACCATGGTCTTCATTCGCTATATTTTTCAAATAAAAAATGTCATCAACATAGCGACCTGTAGCATCAATTCGAGAAACAGGTATCTCTGAATTGCTCCAGCGACCATCTTTATCTAAGCTAAGAAGATAGCCTGTTACTTCCCATGCTAACCCATATACATCTGGATAAGCATCCATGGGCTGATCATGAATATAAAACTCATAAGACGCCATTTCTTCAATTTGTTCATCAGTTAAGTAATCCAATGCAGGACTTTTATCTTCCACTTCAGCTAAAAAAAGAGCTAAATCTTGATCTTCACACTCGTCAATGAAATCTTCATAACATAGCTCTGGTGCTATTAAGAAATCGGAAAGATCGCCATTATTACTATCTAAGTAAAATAAAAAACGATCCTGACCTTTTTGTAATTGCAAAACCCCTTGTAATGCTTCGTTGAACAAAGCAATTCCAGTATCTTTATTTTCAGCAGGAAAACTATTTTTATTTACACATATAATATGGTCCATAATTACTTTGCCTTCCGAGCGAGAATAGATCTATTTTTAAGTGCTTGATCAAAAAAACCGTTTGGCCAGCAACTTAACTTACCATTTTCATCCAATGAAGGAGACGTTAATTCAGTCTGACCATTTTCATTTTTTTTAAAATAATGAAACTTTACTGATTCACTGGAAAGTTTTCTTTCCTTCACAGCAATGCGAATTCCATCCATGACATGTTCACTATGAGTTTCAACTATGATTTGTACACCGTTTGAGGCTGCAAGGGCGATCATTTTTCCCATTGCCGTCTGACCTTGAGGATGTAAATGTGCTTCAGGATTCTCTAAAACAAGGAGAACACCATACTTCTCTTTTTTATTTTCCCAATCAATAACCCAACTATCTTGTTCTGTAAGTTCTGGCAGATAGGATGACAGACCGAGAGTGGCGGCTATAACAGGAAGCGTATAGCTTATCCCGAAACCAACATTTGAGGGCCGATAGTTATCTATTTCCGCATGAGACACATCAGCCTTTCTATTAGTTGTAAGCTTTATTTTTACACCAGGCGATATTTCTGTAAGCCAGCCTTGTAAAACATATTCAAAAGTCTTGCCTTCGGCATTTTCATGAACTAACTGCTCTGGAATTAAATAACCTAATTCATTAAGCCTGCTAATAAAATCAAATGTAAATTGCCCTTTATCACCAATTTTAGGATGAGCCTGTAAAGAAGTATCAATAGGCAAAAAAGATTGAGGTCCTAGTCTATCAGCTCCAACATAAACTAATTCCGGGCAGAACTGTGGCTTCGTACATGTATGATCTGACAAAGTCATGCTGCTGATGTTTTTATTGTCATCACATAATGAAAAATGAATATCTTCATTAACATTGACAAAATCAGATCTTAAGTTTGTCACATCGCCATGACCTGTTAGCAAAGGTGACATACCCTCATACTTTTCTGAAAACATTCTTATCGCTTGGATAACAGAGCTTTTCCCGCTATTATTTAGGCCTGACAAAACTGTCAATTTTTCCAGTGGAATACTGATGTCAACCAATGACTTGAACGCTTTAATATGAATATTAGTTATCATAACACCCCCTCACTTATACAAGAAGTGACAATTTCCTTTATTTCTCTATAACTATCTAAGACTCCTTTCTGGGTCGAAGAATGTCGACTAATAGCATTATTAAAATCTGTATCAAATAATAATCTTTGATAATTAGTAATAAGAGTAAGTTTATTTTTATCAAGTTTATCGAACTCTTCCTCTTTTAATTCAGATAAAATATTCCCCCAAACTTCAAAAAGTGATTTATTTATCGGGCTTTTCCTATAATCACCCGGTAACGATTTTCTAAATGCATGCCCATCAAAAAGTTTTTCAGCTCGCTTCATTGAAATCTCAAATCTATTGATAATATCATCAATTGATTTCACTTTTAATGCGACATCTTCATTAATTTGAAATATCTTTTTTACTTCAACATCTTCAGGGTTAGGATATAAATTAATTAAGCGCATCATATTACTGAGCCAATTATCCATACCTTGTTTATAATAACTTCGGTCAAGAATCATGAAAGAAAGCATTCTAAGTATTAACTCACTTGCTCCCATACGACTATCATCTAGTTTTTTCCCCACGGCTTGCTTAAAATAGATATTTTGTACAAGACGTTGCAGTAATTTAGAAGATTCGCCCTCATATAATGCATGTCTAATTTCTTGTGCCGTTAATGGCATGCCTCCAGTATTGATACGTTTGAAAATATTACGTTTTACTGCTTCCGGCGTTCCGGGATTAATTACTGTAAAACGCATCTCAGTTTCATAAATATCGTTCACTAGTTTTTGAGCAGAAGGATCAACCTCAATTGCTTTAAAAGTTTTACCTTCAAACTTATCATTCAAAAACTCTAAATTTTTAAGTCTAAGCAGCACGCCATTTTTATCACCTATAATAAAATCACGAATTGTTGACAGGCGCTGTAAGCCATCAACAACTTCCCAATTCCCCTCTTCATCTGCAGCAACATAAAACATTGGCAATGGTATATTTAACATTAATGATTCAATCAAGCGGCTTTTTCTTGTTATATCCCACACCTCTTTTCTTTGAAAAGATGGCGATAATTGGATTGAGCCTTGTTTGAGCCTACGAATAATGACATCCATAGGAATAACTTTTTGTTGAATAGAAATTTCCTCAGGATTGAATGGTTCCATATGCTCTTCTTCATTTTCCGCCTCGATTCCTATTTTCTCACCCGATTCAGAAAGCTCTTCTTTAATTCCATCTTCATTTTCTTCTTTCATAATAGCCCTCATAAAAAATTCATCTGCAGCTTAGCACTTAGATAGTGTATATTTTAATAAGTACTTAAGCTATTTTTTTGAAATGGAAAACTCTTCGATTGTTTAAGATATCGTATTTATGTTTCTCAACTTTTTGGAGTAATTCCTCTTTCCCGCAAAGCTTCTCTAGCCAATTCCTTCAACCAGCTGGCGAGACTCACGCCTTCCTCAGCAGCCACAGCATCCAACTGCTCCTTCAATGCCGGATCAATACGCATCTTAAACTGCGGAGATTGTCCGCCGCCTTTTGGTTTTTTTTCGCGCGATATGATTGACATGAGGCCACCTATTAATCTACTCTGATATACATAGGAGGCCACCTAAACCTCCTGTATTTGCAACGCTCCGATGTGCGGGAACACAACCGGAGCGTCTAACCTCACCAACTATCAAGGAGTTGATTATGGCTGATTCGCATTCTACCCCAGACACCGACCAATCCGGAACCGAGCGTTCGCTAATTGTGGGATACCGCCCGAATGTTTTCGACAAATCTACGCCGAAAATCATCCTTTCCGGCAAGTGGCTGCGCGCGGCAGGTTTTGATACAGGACAGCAGGTCACAGTAAAGGTGATGAAAGGATGCATCGTTTTGGTGGCGTATAACGAGCAGGAGCAGAGGTTGCAGGATGATTATAAACGGACGAAGGCGAAGCTTATTGAGATAGAGGACGCGCTTGCAGCGATCCAAGCTCCGCGTCCTGGAAAGCGCCTCGCAAAATCAAATACAAACCACCTGGCTTAGCGGCTGTTTCTGGCATACTACGAGCTTACAGGCATCAACCTTATGACGCGGAGGCAGCATGACATATGAAGAATTAATTAATTCACCAGCCGGTGAGTTCGTCATGTTTGCCAGTAAGGATGGAAAAGTTCGCATTGAATGCCGCTTCGAAAGCGATACGTTGTGGCTCTCACAGGCTACGATCTGTGAGTTATACGGCAAAGCCAAAGCAACGATCAGCGGGCATATCAAAAACATTTTTGATGAGGGTGAGCTGGTCGAAAATTCAGTTGTTCGGTTTTACCGAACAACTGCCAGCGATGGTAAAGTATATAACGTTCAATATTTTAGCCTGCCCGTCATTCTCGCCATCGGCTATCGCGTCCGCTCCGCGCGAGGGACACAGTTCCGCCAGTGGGCCACCCAAATGCTGCAGGAATATCTGGTTAAAGGCTTTGTTATGGACGACGAGCGCCTGAAAAACCCGCCTGTCGGATCTTCCGCCGTACCTGACTATTTCGATGAAATGCTGGAACGCATTCGCGATATACGGGCCAGCGAACGCCGGGTATATCTTCGCGTGAGGGAGATATTTGCATTAGCCGCTGACTATCAGCCATCGCTCAAAGAAACCACGCAATTCTTCCAGACTATCCAGAATAAACTGCATTTTGCCTGCACTGGGCACACCGCTGCTGAGTTGATTCACCAGCGTGCGGACGCCACTCAACCGCATATGGGGCTGACCAGCTACAAAGGCGAAGAAGTCCGTAAAAGCGATGTCACTACTGCAAAAAATTATCTGTCTCAGGATGAGGTGAGCGAACTAAATCGTGTCGTTAATATGTGGCTCGATTTTGCCGAAGATCAGGCCAAACGCCGCAAGCAGGTATTTTTACGAGACTGGCAAACCAAACTCGATCAGTTCCTGCAATTTAACGACCGGGACGTTTTAGAAGGGTCAGGCAAAATCAGCAAGAAAGCGGCTGATGAAAAGGCGTGCTCAGAATACATTGAGTTTGAAAAAAAGCAGCGCCTGCTGAAAGAAGCCGAAGGTGAGAAAGATATTATCGGCTTATTAAAATGGGATAAGCAGGCTAAGCGCTAATCCCGATATTCCTGCTCAGCTTCATATGCAGCAACGGAAACGGATTCCCCTGCCCGTCCAGTTCCGAGCGCCCGACCTGCTCAAACCCCATATGGCGATAAAATCCCACGCCCTGCGGGTTCTGCTCATTCACGTCCACCTCGTTCGCACCGAACGCTGCGATGGCGTGTTGCAGCAGCAATTTACCGACGCCCTTTCCGCGGCTCGCGTCGTCAACAAACAGCATTTCAATGCGGTTTTCATCCACGCCTAAAAAGCCGTGAATAACGCCTGCGTCATCGCGAGCAATCACGACCTTGAGATTAGGAAGATAGGCGTTGAGCAATAGCGGGCGCAGCGCCGCAATATCGCTTTCCTGTAAAAAGTGATGGGTGGCGCGGACGGAGGATTCCCAGATCGCGACCAGACGTTCGAAGTGTGTGGGGAGTGCGGTTTCTATTTTCATGGGGGGATCATTATAGAGCGTGGCGATTAAATCAAGTGTCCAGAAGCATGGAGGCAATAAACTGAAGACCTTAAATGCAGTTATAAACTCTCGTACACCTGAAAGCCGAGAGCGTATCAGGGAAATGGCCCGGAAGTTGGTTCAGGAAACTGGGCAGAAGATAGATCATGACAAGCAAGAATCATCATCAGGGAATGAGAACAAGGAAACGAGTCAATCTTTCATGGCAGTTGTTCGGTTTAACCGAACAACTGAGGAACGGTGAATATTGTAGTGGACTGCTCCCCCTCACCCTAACCCTCTCCCTCAGGGAGAGGGAACCGATTGTGCGGTTTGTCCCCCCACACAGCTCGCGCTAAACCCTAATCTCCATCACCGCATACACCCCGTCCTTCGGCACCACCACGGTGACGTTTTCCACCGGCACGCCCGCCGCGAGGTGGATATCCTGCAGCTGCTGTAACGACCTCGGGTGAATATCCTCCCAGCCGATACCCCGCAGCACAAAGTCAATTTGCGGGCTGCTGGTGAGCATGTTCGACACAATCACCGCGCCGCCGGGCTTGACCAGCCGCAGCGCGCGCTGGAGAAAAATCACCGCATCGGTATCGTTGAAGTATTCGAAAATCCCCAGCGCGTCGACCAGTTCGGCCTGGTGCTCGCCCAGCTCCAGCAGCAGGTCCTCGTTACGCACCAGCGTATGGAGCAGGTTGCGCCTGAGCAGCGTCAGCTGTTCGCCCACCACAATGCCTTCCTGCGCCGCCATGGTTTCCGCCCAGCTCAGGGCGACGGCATCTTTATCGACCAGCGTGAGATACACCTGCTGACCATCAAGTTTGGCGTTGCGGAGCGCTTCCAGCACCGGGATGGCGGCCCCGCTTGCCAGGCTGACCCAGTTATTTTCACTGTCGTTGTGAATGTATTTCTCCACCAGCGCGGCCAGCACGCGGGCGCGGGAGCGCACGCCGATGGCATCATTGGCGTGGATAAACCACTGGCGACTGTCGCTGTCCATTTTCGTCCCTTCGGGGAGACGCTCTTCCAGCGGGTTTTGCACCACAAACAGCGCCAGCGCAGAGGGAACCAGCCGGGTTCGCCACGCGGTGAGCGCCGGACGGTTGCGAAAGGCTTGTTCGGAATAGCGGTTCTGCGGGACTAGCACCGCCTGGCCGCCCTCTTCCCATTCAACAAAAGGAGGGCGGAGCGCCGGATCGGCTTTCAGTCCCCGATCGATGGCATTTATCTCCCGGACGGTATCGCCTTTCATCGGCCACCGATCGCTGACGTCGGGAAAGGACGCACTGAAAATCGTCATATTTTCCGGTGCATCGCCGCGAAAAGGCTGCCAGTTCATGTCGTCTTTCCTCCGTTAGGCTTTTAACGGAAGTCTATCCAGGCGGGCCAGTAATACCCTACGAAGAAAGCACGAACTTCACTGCTTCACCCACACCAATTGATCGGTTTGGAAGCCCAGACCGCGCGCGGTGTTCAGGTAATCCTGTTTCACCGCATCCGGGATGGTTGGCGTGCGCGACAGGATCCACAGGTAGTCGCGGTTCGGGCCGCTGACCAGCGCGTACTGGTACTTATCGTCCAGTTTGATCACGTTATACCCGCCGTAGAACGGGCCGAAGAAGGACACCTTCAGCGCGGCGGTGGTCGGTTCGCCGGTAAAGTAGGCTTTACCCTCGCTCTCATTCCACTTGTTCTTCACCGGGTCGTAGCCGCGGTTAAGCACGCTGATGCCGCCGTCGCTGCGCTTATCGTAGGTGGCGGTCACCTGCTCCAGGCCGCGTTCAAAGCGGTTTTCCAGGCGAGCGACTTCGTACCATTTGCCAAGATAGCGGCTGGCGTCAAAACCGGAAATGGGCTGCACGCCCTTCGGTGGGGTGGGGGATTTACAGGCTACCAGCGTCAGGGCAATGGCAACACCGGTCACAACAGGCCATAGCTTCATGAGAATTCCTTTCATTTGCACGGTTGGAAATTAAGTGTAGTGCACCGCGGCGGCGCTTCATCCCGTCCGCGAAAATTCGTAGTATATTGAGAGTATTCCTCAACTCTGGACACGGACATGGCTTACTCCATCGGCGAATTCGCCAGACTCAGCGGGATCACCGCCACCACGCTGCGGGCCTGGCAGCGGCGCTACGGCTTACTCAAGCCTCAGCGCACGGAGGGCGGCCACCGCCAGTACAGCGATGAGGACGTCCAGCAGGCGCTAAAAATCCTCGACTGGGTAAAAAAAGGCGTCCCGATTGGCCAGGTCAAACCGCTGCTGGAGCGCCCTACGTCGCGCCTGACCAACAACTGGCTCACGCTGCAGCAGACCATGTTACAGCGCCTGCAGGACGGCAAAATCGAGTCCCTGCGCCAGATGATTTACGACGCAGGACGCGAGTACCCAAGGCCGGAGCTGGTCGCGAACGTGCTGCGCCCGCTGCGCAGTCAGGTATCGGCAAACGTCGCCGCCGCCATGACCCTGCGCGAGATCCTCGACGGCATCATCATCGCCTACACCTCGTTTTGCCTGGAAGGCGATAAAAAAGCGCCGGGCGACAACATCCTGCTCAGCGGCTGGAACCTGAATGACCCGTGCGAAGTCTGGCTCGAAGCCTTAACCCGCACCGGGCAAGGCCACCGTATCGATATTTTACCCGCGCCGCCCGCCACGCTGGCCCCGGAGATTTTCCCGGACCGCCACTGGCTTCTGGTCACGCGCGGTAAACTCACCGCCGCGCGCAAAAAGCAGATCGAGCAGTGGCAGCAGCAGGTATCGCTTGAAGTGATTATCCTCTAATCATTTTCTCCTGCGGGAATCTTCACGAAAAGTTGAATATTTTCCCGCGCCACAAATGCTAACGTTTTCCTGTGACCGACAACCCCACAGGAAAACACAATGAAAAAAACTGCCTCTCTGCTGATGCTGACTACCCTGGCCTTTGCCCCTGCCGCCTTTAGCGCTCCTGCCGGCACGCTGAGCGTACACATTCTTGACCAGCAAACCGGGATGCCGCCATCGGACGTTACCGTCACGCTGGAAAAACAGCAGCAGGACAAATGGACCCCAATTGCCAGCGGCAAAACTGACCATGACGGCCGCATCAAATCGCTTTATCCGCAGGATCAGGATATGCAGCCCGGCGTCTATAAAGTGACCTTTAAAACCGCAGATTACTTCCACGGGAAGAAGCTGGACTCCTTCTTCCCGGAGATCCCGGTGCTGTTCACCGTAACCCGCACCAACGAAAAGCTGCACATCCCTCTCCTGCTGAGCCAGTACGGTTATTCAACTTACAAGGGCAGTTAATCAACATTGATTTTAAAGGGAAATAAAAAATAATTCCGCTAATACTTGGACAAATTAGTCATGTTGTGTAAGTTTTAAAGAGAAGAACGGGAGGACCACACCATGACAACAAAACCTGTGCTCGGTATTAGCGGATGTTTGACCGGGTCTGCCGTTCGCTTCGACGGCGGACACAAGCGTATGGGCTTTGTCATGGATGAACTGGCCCAGTGGGTGAGTTTCAGGCCCGTCTGCCCGGAAATGGCGATTGGCCTGCCAACGCCTCGCCCGGCCATACGCCTGACGCTGACGGACAGCGGCGAAACGCAGCTCCGCTTCAGCAAGCCGCCCCATGATGATATTACGCAGAAAATGGCCGACTTTACGGCGGACTATCTGCCAAAAATCGGCGATCTGTCGGGATTTATCGTCTGCGCGAAATCGCCAAGCTGCGGCATGGAACGCGTGCGGCTGTATGATGAAAACGGCAACCGGGGCCGCAAGGAGGGTGTCGGGCTGTTCACCGCCGCCCTGCTTGAAACCTACCCGTGGCTGCCCGTGGAGGAAGACGGTCGGCTGCACGACCCGGTGCTGCGGGAAAACTTTATCGAGCGGGTATTTGCCCTGCACGAGCTGAACACGCTGCGCGCTAAAGGCCTGACGCGCCGCGCGCTGCTGGATTTCCACAGCCGCTATAAATTGCAGCTGCTGGCGCATCATCAGGCGGGCTACCGCGAGATCGGGCCGTTCGTTGCGTCGCTGCATGAATGGGAAGATCTGGACGCCTTCTTCGTGGCGTACCGCGAAAAGCTGATGACCATCCTGAAAAAGCCCGCCTCACGGAAAAACCACACCAACGTGCTAATGCATATCCAGGGCTATTTCCGTAACCAGCTGAACAGCCGCCAGCGCGTCGAGCTGCGCGATGTGATCCTGCACTATCGCGACGGGCTGCTACCCATCCTCGCGCCGTTGACGCTGCTGAAACACTACATGGCCGAATACCCTGACCGGTATCTGATGACGCAAAACTACTTTGATCCCTATCCTGATGATTTGGGTCTGCGTCTGGCAGTAACCTGACGATAAAAATGCGAAGGCCCGTTTGACCCACAGAGGCCCAAAGCAGTACCCCGTTTAGACGACACCCTCACTGTCGTCTCTTTTTTGCATTCCACACAAAAGACTGTAATTATGTACAGGATTGTAACGCAAAAAGGGACTGCCTGTGATCACCACCCTGCACATTCAAAACTACCGCTCGATTCGCGAAATGTCGCTGGAGCTGGAACAGCTCAACATCGTCTTTGGCCCAAACGGCACCGGAAAATCCAATATCTACAAGGCGATCCACCTGATGCACAGCGCCGCACAGGGGCAGTTTTCGCAGGCACTGGCGAACGAGGGTGGGATTTTAAAAGTGTTCTGGGCAGGCAAAACCCGCAGCGACCAGCTGCGGCGGATGAATTTGGCCGTTGAAACCGAAACCTACGAATACGAGCTGCAGGTAGGCTTTGTCGAAAAACTGCCTTACCCCTCACAGTTTCAACTCGATCCGGTGATCAAAGAAGAGTCCATCTGGCTGAGTGGTCAATACCGCCGCCCGTCGTCACAGCTGATGAAGCGTAAAAATCAGGCCGTATTTCTGAACAACGTGCATCACGAGAAAGTCACCCACAGCGGCACGCTGTATGAGAACGAATCGGTGTTCGGCCAGCTTGGCGAGCCGCATCTTTACCCGGAAGTGTCGCAGATGCGCGAGTCGCTGCGTAACTGGCGCTTTTATCACGAGTTTTCCGTCTCATCCGGCTCGGCCATGCGCGCGCCTCAGGTCGGTTTCCGCTCACCGGTGCTGGCCAGCGACGGCGCAAACCTGGCGGCGGCGTTTCAGACCATCGTGGAAATTGGCGACGAGCTGCTGCTGATGCGCATCCTCGACCAGGCCTTCCCCGGCTGCGTGTTTTACAGCGACAACACCGGCGGACGCTTCCGGATGATGATGCAGCGCGAAGGGCTGAGCAGACCGCTGGAACCGGCGGAGTTCTCCGACGGCACTCTACGTTTTCTGTGCCTGGCGGTGGCCTTGCTCAGCCCGCGCCCACCGGCGTTTATCGCGTTGAACGAACCGGAAAACAGCCTGCACCCGCAGATGCTGCCCGCGCTGGCGAGCTTAATCGCTGAGGCCAGCCGCTACTCGCAGATCTGGCTGACCAGCCACTCGCCCGAACTGGCGAATTTAATTGAGAAACAGCGATCGTTTTCGCTTTATCAGCTGTCGATGGTGGAAGGGGAAACGAAGGTGGAGAGGCTGGGGTAGTCTCCCAGAGTATGGAGACTATTTTTTCGCATCTCGCTTCAGCGAATCATGCCAATAAAGAACCCCAGATACCCGGCCCTGCTTAACCATAAAAAGGGGCTGATGAGGCCGGACCGCCGGATATTAATCAATTCTCTCATGGGTGCAAGCCCATCATTTTTGATAACGACATTTTTTGCGCAATAGCGACAGTGCATAATTAGAAAGAAAATCCCGGCGATCGCGAGACCAAAATAGCTTTCTCGACTCCCCCAAAAATGTGCGCTTAATTTTAAATAAGTTAATCCCCATACGCTTAGTAAAAAGACGATAAATGAACATGCTGCGATATTCATCTCTCGCTTACTGCCCAGCCCAAAAAAGAGCGCATCAAAGAAAAACATAGAGGTAAAAGGTGAATGGACGCTTCTTCCTGTCACTTTACTAAAGCGAAAAAACACGGCCGTTCCAACTACAAAAGCGAAGAGTGCAATTCCTAATAATACGTAAATCATTTCGTGAGTCCTTTTTGCCGCCTGATTCATTACACCTATCTGTTCTTCGACAGGTAAGAAAGTATCTTATCGGCATCAGGTTTGTTTGGTTGAGACTTAGTACACCACACCTTTTCTTCTTCCGCTATGTGCGCTCCTGTATCAGGCTCCTCACCCTACTTAGTATCGGCTGAGGTAGCTCAATCTCTTCATACTCAACTTACCTGGGTGGGTCTTCGGATCGGTTCTTTTCCTTCGCCATAATGCACTGTATTCCTCCAATGAGGATCCCACCGCTAATGGCAAGGGTAATAGCTTCAACAAGATCGCTGATTGGAAAATCAAATTGCCCTATGAAAAAGAAGCTGACCAGGGCAATCAACAAACGTCCAAATAAAAGCGTGGCAAATATTCCTGCTATCCAAACAGCGACCAGTAATAAGAATAATTTTACCCTTGTAGTAATCATTATTTTTCCTCTGTCTGAAGGCGGCAAACCGGTGAAGGACTGTAACCACTAGCTTCTGTAGGTTCCTGAATGCTCAAATTTCTTAACCTGTCGTTATGACAGAACTTGCACGCTAGGTCTGCAGACGGAACGTCTTCCGCCACTCCGCCGGACTGACCCCAAAACGCGCCTTAAACTGCTGTCGCCAGGTGACGGCGGAATTAAATCCCACCAGTTCAGCCACGCGCTCAATCGGCATATTTCCGGCTTCAAGCAGGATCTGGCTGCGCCGCAGGCGCTCGGCGGTAAGCCAGTCGGCAACGCTCATCCCCGTGGCTTTAATAAAATGACGCGTCAGGGTGCGGCGGCTCATTGAGACCACGTCCGCCAGCGAGTCAAGGCTATGCGGTTCGGTGATGTGCTGCTGTAGATAGTCGATCAGGCAATTGATACGTGCATCGCGGGTGTCATTCGGAACAGGCTGAGCAATAAACTGCGCCTGACCGCCCTCGCGGTGCGGCGGCACAATCATCCGCCGGGCAATCTGGTTGGCGACCACGCTGCCAAAGCGCTGACGAATGATATACAGGCAGCAGTCCAGCGCAGCCGCGGTTCCGGCAGAGGTGATGATATTGCCGTCATCCACGTAGAGGGCATTGATATCCAACTGGACGTGCGGAAAGAGCGACTGGAACTGATGTTCAAACTCCCAGTGGGTGGCAGCGCGCTTGCCGTCGAGAATGCCCGCATAGCCCAGCACAAACGACCCCAGACACAGTCCGACGATTTCAGCGCCATTGTCTCTCGCCTTCACCAGGCTATCGATCAACGTCTGGGGCGGGCGTTCCAGGACGTGCTGCCAGTAGGGCACGACAACAATATCAGCCTGCTCAATGGCGGAGTAATCCTGCGTAGCATTGAGCGAAAAACCGTCTTTTGATGTCAGAAACCCTGGTTTTTCAGCGCAAATCGTGACATTAAAGCGCTTTTCGCTCGATACCGTATCGCCAAACAAAATGCAGGGAACGGAGTAGTGGAACGGGCTAAACCCGTCCACCGCGACAATGGCAACATGTAATAGTGACATTACTCTCTCCTCCCTCTGTGGTGCTCAGAATATAACGCTTTCACCATCCTGGGGAATGCTCAACGCATCGCTAAACTGGTTGGCTTCGGCGTATTCACGCAGCGCGCGTCGGGTCAATAGACAGTGGTTGATGGCCTCCATATGGGTCGCCACAATCTGTGCCTCAGGCAACAGAAAATGCACGTTCAGCACATCCTGCTCGCCCATGATAATGGGGCCAAAACCAATCACATGCGCGTAACCGGCGTTCAATACCACGACGTCCGGCTGGTGTTTTTGCATGTCGCTCGCCACCTCTTCACGCCAGATGGTATCCCCGGCGATATAAAGCGTCTTTTCGTCAGGATGACGGAAGACGACGCCGCAGGCCTCGCCCAGGCGCTCCGCCAGGTCCGGCACGGCATAAGCGCGGTCAGTACCGTGCTGGCCGCCATGGGTTTTCACGATGCTTACGTCATCAAATGCGGTCTCTTCGGTCATCACCGTCAGGTGGGTAAATCCCTGGCTGCGCAGCAGCGCGGCGTCGCTGTCGTTTTGTACATAAATCGGTTTGTCTTTGGCGATCAGTGCAATGGCGGTTTGATCCCAATGATCGTCGTGCGTGTGGGTGACAATCACCGCGTCGGCATCGAGCAGCGTAGTAACCTCAACAGGTAGGTCAACGGTCGGGTTACGAATATCTGCATGCGCCGTACCCGGGAAACCCAGGTAAGCCCCTTTCGGCGCGAGCATGGGGTCAACTAAAAAACGTTTCCCCGCGTAGGTAATCAGCTGAGTGGCATTGCGAATCTGAGTAATGTTCATGGGCTATCCTCCGGTGGGTGTGATAAGGAGAATAGCCCGTGACCACGCGTTACGATGTGGGCTAAAGGGCGATGATCGATGGAATTGGGCCAAACTTACCAGCCTGGCACCGCGCCGCCGTTGAAGATCGTTTCGGCCGCTTTTGCCACCTCAGGCGACTGATACGACTGTATGAATTCCTTCACGTTTTCCGCAGCTTTCTTGTCTTCACGCGTCACGACAATGTTCACATACGGCGAATTTTTATCTTCAATGAATACGCTGTCATGAACCGGCGACAGGCCGGTTTGCTGGAGGTAGGTGGTACTAATAATGGCGACATCCACCTTAGGATCGTCCAGCACGCGCGGCAGCTGCGCGCCTTCCAGCTCCATAATCTTCAGATTTTTAGGGTTTGCGGTGATATCCAGCGCCGTCGGCAGCAGGCCAACGTCCGGCTTCAGGGCAATCTGCTTCTCTTTTTGCAGCAGCAGCAGCGCGCGACCGAGGTTGGTTGGGTCGTTAGGAATGGCAATCGTTGCGCCGTCTTTCAGTTCATTCACCGATTTAATCTTGCGGGAATAGCCAGCCATCGGGAAGACGAAGGTGTTTGCAACGGCAACCAGCTTGTAGCCGTGCGCCTTGTTATCTTCTGCGAGGAACGGGCGGTGCTGGAAAACGTTGGCATCCAGCTCCCCCTGGTTAGTGGCATCGTTGGGCAGCAGCGATCCGCTAAAGCCCACCAGCTCCACGTCCAGACCGTATTTCTCTTTTGCCACCTTTTTAGCGACCTCCGCCACGTCCTGCTCGGCACCGTTAATCACGCCGACCTTAATGTGTTTGCCATCATTGCTGCTTTGGTCACAGCCCGCGAGCAGCAGGCCAGTCAGGAGAAGCGCACCCAGTCGAAGTTTCACGAGACAGTTCCTTTTGTTAGACGTTTTGAAGACTATATCGACAACGCGACGGCGCGCTAAAAAACGAAAAGGAATCAATAAGAAGGATAAGTTATATGCGGCCTATTGCCGGGTGGCGCTGCGCTTACCCGGCCTACGCGCGGGGGTGTTGTAGGCCCGGTTAGCAAAGCGCCACCGGGCGATGGGCATCAGGCTGCGGTAGTCCAGTCCTCTACCCTAAGGTCTTGCACCATCCCAAATGCGCGATCGTTGGTGACAATCGTCGTACCCCGGCTGATGGCATGCGCAGCAATCAACTGGTCGAGATCGCCCATCACCTTCCCTTTCTTTTCCATCACTGCACGAAGCTCGCCGTAGGCGGCTGCGGCTTCACTGTCCCAGTCGCAAATGGTGATGGTTTTTAGAAATTCCACTATGGTTTTGTGCAGTTGGTTGTTTTGCTTTTTGGCTACGCCGTAAAGTAATTCAGCCTCCGTTACGCTTGAAATACACATTTTTTCTGGCGCAATACGCGAATATTGATTTAGAACCTCGGGGTGTTGCCTCACAAGATGGCTTACGATGTTTGTGTCCAGCATATGCAGCATGTTCTACAGCCCTTCCAGAGGATCTCGTGTCGAATAGCTCTGATTACGCTCCTCTTTGCTCAGAAACGAATCCGGCACATGCGTTTGTTTGAGCAAACGCAAAAAGTTGTCCCTGTGTCGCTCTTTTTCCGATCTTGCCGTCAAAACAATATTCCCCTCGTCATCCCGCCGGATGTAAACGCTCTCCGTATCAAACGCAAACTCAGCAGGCAGAACAACAGCCTGCTTTCGCCCTTTTTTGATCAGTTTTGCTGTGCGCTCCATTGTAACCTCTGCTGGTTTATTGGACTGGCCAGAGCATGCGCCACGACGAGAAGGCATGACAACTTCGACGCTTCAATTTCAGAAAGCGACTCGCAAAAAATAACCGAACCGCTAACTTCACGCCTGCCGACGCAGCGGCGCTTCCCGTAAAAACCACGACAACGCAAACGCCAGCACCATAACCCCTGCCGCCAGCAGGAATACCGCATGAATGGCCGAGCCGAAGGCATCAAGGTAGTCCAGTCTCAGGGCGTCAGGCAGATGGTGGATGGCGGTCGGGTTCAGCTCGCGCGGCAGTTCCGCGCCTTCCGGAAGGCTGTCCATCAGCCCCGATTGCAGAATATTCGTGAACACCGCGCCAAACAGCGCGACGCCGATCGCCCCACCGATGGAACGGAACAGCGTGACGCCAGAGGTGGCTACGCCGTATTGATCCGCCGACACGCTGTTTTGCACCGCCAGCACCAGCACCTGCATCACCAGTCCCAGCCCCATGCCCAGCACGCTGGTGAACAGATAAAGCTGCCAGGTTGGCGACGTGATTGAAATGCGCGTCAGTAAAAACATCCCCACCACGCCGAGCAGCGTGCCGAGGATCGGGAACAGGCGATATTTCCCGGTACGGCTGATGATCCGCCCGCTGATAATCGAGGTCAGCAGCAGCCCGCCCATCAGCGGAATGAGCTGCAAACCAGCCTGCGTTGGCGTGGCGTCTTTCACCACCTGCAGGTACAGCGGCAGGAAGGTCACTGAGCCAAACAGCGACATGCCGATGATAAAGCCAATCAGGCTGCAGAGCAGGAAGCTGCGGTCGCGGAACAGCGACAGCGGGATGATCGGCTCCCACGCCAGCCGCTCCTCATAGATAAACCCGGCAATGCCCGTCAGGCCAAAGGCCAGAATGCACCACAGCTGCGGGTCGCTCCACGGGCGAACGGTGCCGCCTTCGGTGGTAAACAGGATGATGCACAGCAGCGCCATGCTGAGGTAAATCGCCCCCAGATAGTCAATCTCGTGCTTGCTGCGCCGCGCGCTGCCGTGAAATACCGCGCCTATTACCAGCAGCGCAAACAGCCCCAGCGGCAGGTTGATGTAGAAAATCCAGCGCCAGGAGGCGTGCTGGACGATAAACCCGCCGATCAGCGGCCCGATGACCGTCGCCAGGCCAAACACGCCGCCAAACAGCCCCTGATAGCGCCCGCGATCGGCTGGCGGGATCACGTCCGCCACGGCGGCCATGCTGATCACCATCAGGCCGCCGCCACCCAGCCCCTGCAGGGCGCGCATCAGCACCAGCTGGGTCATGTTTTGCGCCAGCCCGCACAGCGCGGAGCCCACGAGGAAAAGCACAATGGCGATTTGCAGGACAATTTTGCGACCAAACAGATCGCCGAATTTACCGTACAGCGGCACCACGATGGTGGAGCTGAGGATATAGGCCGTCACTACCCAGGAGAGCTTATCCAGGCCGCCCAGCTCACCGACAATGGTAGGCAGCGCCGTAGAGACGATGGTTTGATCAAGCGCAGAAAGCAGCATCACCAGCAGCAGCGCGCTGAACAGCAGCTTAATCGACGGCGCTTTTTGCGCGGGTGGGTTCATGACGTCGGATTCCATAAGAGATCGCTTGAAATTAATTAACCGCATAATTAATATTTGTGGAAGTGATGAATAAGATCAAGAGGCACCGTGGTCATGCCAGCATTAAAAGACAATTCTGAACCGCGCCGCCCCGGCCGCCCTCGCGGGGGTAAACGCGTCACCGCCAGCCGCGAACAGCTGCTGGATATCGCCCTGAACCTCTTTTCCCGTCAGGGGATCGCCAATACCTCACTCAACGCCATTGCCAAAGAGGCGGGCGTCACGCCCGCGATGCTGCACTATTACTTCAACTCCCGAGAGCAACTGCTGGATGCGATGATTGAGGAGCGTTTCCTGCCGTTACGCGAGCGGATCGGGACGATTTTCGCCGATAACCGGGATTCGCCGGTGAAGGCCCTGACGGAAATGGTTAAAGTGCTGGCCGAACTGGCGGAACAGTATCCCTGGTTTGCACCGCTGTGGATGCAGGAGGTGATTGGCGAAATGCCGGTACTGCGCACCCATCTTCAGGCGCGGTTTGGTGACGAGAAGTATCAGGCGACGCTTGCCACCCTCAAAGGCTGGCAGCAGGAAGGGAAGCTGAATCAGGCGCTGGCACCGGAGCTGCTGTTTACCACCTTGCTGAGCCTGGTGCTGGTGCCGTTCTCACGCATGCGCAATGACGAGAGGCTAAAATCCCTCTCGCCGGAAATCATTGTCCGTCATGCGCTTGCCGTAATCGGCACCGGGATCGGCGGTTAAAGCGCCTTTGCCAGATAGTGGCGCTGCATGCCCGCATGGGGGTAATCCTGCAAAGACATCTGCAGCCGGTAGCCCTGTTTCTCATAGAACGGCCGCGCCTGGAAGCTGGCCGTATCCACCAGCGCGTGCTTGCAGCCCTGACGTCGGGCTTCATCTTCTGCCGTTTTGATGAGCTTGCTGCCCACGCCGGTTCCCCGCACGGTGTCACTCACCCAGAGATAGTCAATATTCAGCCAGTCACCTTTGCGCACGCCGATTAATCCGCCCAGCATGGCGCCATTATCGTCACGTACGTAAACGCCAATGTCGCCACTAAAGTTTGCCATATCTAAAAACTGGGCGTTGTAAGCTCTTAATCCCACAAATAACTCTTCTTTTTCTTCAGGTGTGACTTTATTAGTAATGCTCAACTGCATATTGTTCTCCTTATTTTCAGCGCAATCTGAATATCTCACAGCTTAACCTTCATAAAAACTCCTTATTTCCTCCATTGTTTAATCCAGGAAATATTCATTCAATATGTAAATAAAAAAAGCCTTTCCAATACGCACCTAAAACGTATAATGAGAACGATCATTCTCACTTTTACACGGTAGCCGACGATGAGCACAAAGCTGGAAGAACGACAAAAATTGCGCCAGGACGAGATCATCACCGCCGCGCGCCGCTGCTTTCGCGCCAGCGGGTTTCACGCCGCCAGCATGTCGCAGATTGCCAGCGAGGCGAAGCTCAGCGTCGGACAAATTTACCGTTATTTCAGCAACAAAGACGCGATTATCGAGGAGATGATCCGCCGCATCATCGACTCGCGCATCGAGGAGATGCAGGGTAAAACCCTGGTGGAAGGGATGCCGCAGGCGCTCGCCTGGCGACAGACCCTCAACGAAGATGACGATGCGCTGATGCTGGAAATGTCCGCTGAGGCCACGCGCAATCCGCAGGTCGCGGCGATGCTGATCGAAGCCGAATCGCGCATGTTCGCCAACGCCTGTGAGCACCTGAAAAAGCAGTTTCCCCACCTGAGCGACGAGCATATTCGCTGCTGCGTGGAGATTACCGCCGTGATGATTGAGGGGACGATTTATCGTCGATTAACCCCCTTAAAAGTCCCGTCAGAACAATTAGAACCCCTTTATCAGGATATTTTAAATATGCTTTTCTCTGCGAAGTAATCGCATATGAATAATTAGCGGGAATAAGTAATTCCCCATTTTTACATTTCTGGCTCAGCCAGAGATGCGGTATCGCTGTGCCTTTAAATAGCCCTCCTCCCTGTTAAGCGATTAACAGGGCAGGCATCGTTCACCCTGGAAAAAGATTATGAAAACCATAACAACCTCCATCGCGGCATTACTCCTCCTGACAGGGTGCGATAATGCGCAAACATCTGCTCCCCAGCGTCCTCTTCCGGATGTGGGGATTGTCACGCTCATGAGCCAGCCTGTTTCCGTCGTCAGCGAGCTGACGGGCCGCACCACTGCCGCCATGAGCGCCGAAGTGCGCCCGCAGGTAGGCGGCATTATCCAGAAGCGGCTGTTCACCGAAGGCGATACGGTCAAGGCCGGACAGGCACTGTATCAAATTGACCCTTCCAGCTACCGCGCCGCCTACGATGAAGCCGCCGCGGCGCTAAAGCAGGCGCAGGCGCTGGTGCAGGCCGACTGCCAGAAGGCCCAGCGCTATGCGCAGCTGGTGAAAGATGACGGCGTGTCGCGTCAGGATGCAGAGGACGCGAAGTCCACCTGCGCACAGGACAAGGCCAGCGTCGAGTCAAAGAAGGCCGCGCAGGAAAGCGCGCGCATTAACCTCAACTGGACCACCGTGACTGCACCGATTGCCGGACGTATCGGCATCTCCTCCGTCACCCCCGGCGCGCTGGTGACCGCTCAGCAGGATACCGCCCTCGCCACCATTCGCGGGCTCGACAGCATGTACGTCGATCTCACGCGTTCCAGCGCCGATCTGCTGCGTTTACGCAAGCAAACCCTTGCCACCAATAGCGATACGCTAAGCGTGTCGTTAATCCTCGAAGACGGCAGCACCTACGGTGAAAAAGGCCGTCTGGCGTTAACCGAAGTGGCGGTGGATGAATCAACCGGTTCCGTCACGCTGCGCGCCGTCTTCCCGAACCCGCAGCATCAGCTCCTGCCGGGGATGTTTGTCCGCGCCAGAGTGGATGAAGGCATCATGAACGACGCGATCCTGGCACCGCAGCAGGGCATCACCCGCGACGCCAAAGGCACCGCTACCGCGCTGGTGGTCAATGCCAGCAACAAGGTCGAGCAGCGTCAGCTGGAAACGGGCGACACCTACGGCGACAAATGGCTGGTGCTGAGCGGCCTGAAGGCGGGCGATAAGCTGATTGTGGAAGGCACCGACAAGGTGACCGCCGGGCAGGAAGTGAAAGCCGAAGAGATGAAAGCCAGCGGAGGAAACGCCTGATGTTTTCCCGTTTCTTCGTGCGTCGCCCGGTCTTTGCCTGGGTTATCGCCATTCTTATCATGCTCGCCGGGATGCTGGCGATCCGCTCGCTGCCGGTCGCGCAGTACCCGGACGTCGCCCCGCCGTCGATCAAGATCTCCGCCACCTACACCGGTGCCTCCGCGCAGACGCTGGAAAACAGCGTGACGCAGGTGATCGAGCAGCAGCTCACCGGGCTGGATAACCTGCTCTACTTCACCTCCACCAGCAGCTCGGACGGGTCGGTAAGCATCAACGTCACCTTCGAGCAGGGAACCGACCCGGACACCGCGCAGGTGCAGGTGCAGAACAAAGTCCAGCAGGCGGAATCTCGCCTGCCGACCGAAGTGCAGCAGTCCGGCATTACCGTCGAGAAATCGCAGAGCAACTTCCTGCTGATCATGGGCGTGTACGATAAAACCGACACCGCCAGCAGCTCGGATATCGCCGACTGGCTGGTGAGCAATATGCAGGACCCGCTGGCGCGCGTGGAGGGCGTTGGCAGCCTTCAGGTGTTTGGGGCGGAATACGCGATGCGCATCTGGCTCGACCCGGCGAAGCTGGCGTCCTACTCGCTAATGCCGTCCGACGTGCAGAGCGCGATCGAGGCGCAGAACGTGCAGGTCTCCGCCGGTAAAATCGGCGCGCTACCCTCGTCAAACGCCCAGCAGCTGACCGCGACCGTCCGCGCCCAGTCGCGCCTGCAGACGGTGGATCAGTTTAAAAACATCATCGTGAAGAGCCAGTCCAACGGCGCGGTCGTGCACATCAGCGACGTCGCCCGCGTGGAGATGGGCAGCGAAGATTACACCGCCACCGCGAAGCTCAACGGCCACCCGGCGGCGGGTATGGCGGTCATGCTTTCACCGGGCGCGAACGCGCTCAACACTGCGACGGCGGTAAAAGACAAGATTGCTGAGTTCAAAAAGTCGATGCCGGAAGGCTATGACGTGGCCTACCCGAAAGACAGCACAGAGTTCATCAAGATCTCCGTTGAGGACGTGATCCAGACCCTGTTCGAAGCCATTATCCTCGTGGTGGTGGTGATGTACCTGTTCCTGCAAAACATTCGCGCCACGCTGATCCCGGCGCTGGCGGTACCTGTCGTTCTGCTGGGCACCTTCGGCGTGCTGGCGCTGTTCGGCTACTCCATCAATACCCTGACGCTGTTTGCGATGGTGCTGGCGATTGGGCTTTTGGTGGATGACGCCATCGTGGTGGTGGAAAACGTCGAGCGTATTATGCGCGACGAAGGCCTGCCCGCCCGCGAAGCCACCGAAAAATCGATGGGCGAAATCTCCGGCGCGCTGATCGCCATTGCGCTGGTGCTCTCTGCGGTATTCCTGCCGATGGCCTTCTTCGGCGGCTCCACCGGGGTGATTTACCGTCAGTTCTCGGTCACCATCATTTCGGCGATGTTCCTCTCCGTGGTGGTGGCGTTGACCCTGACGCCCGCGCTCTGCGGCTCAATTCTGAGCCACACCGCTCCGCACAAAAAGGGCTTCTTCGGCGCGTTTAACCGCTTCTACAGCAGGACCGAGCATGGCTATCAGAACAAGGTGCTGCGGGCCCTGCGCCGCTCCGGCGGCATGCTGGTCATCTACGCCCTGCTCTGTGGTGCGATGGGCTTCGCCATGCTTAAGCTGCCGGGCAGCTTCCTGCCAACGGAAGACCAGGGCGAAATCATGGTGCAGTACACCCTGCCAGCCGGCGCGACGACGGTGCGTACCGCCGAAGTCAGCCGCCAGGTGCGCGAGTGGTTCCTCACCAAAGAGAAAGCCAACACCAACGTGATTTTCACCATTGAGGGCTTCAGCTTCAGCGGCAGCGGCCAGAACGCCGGGATGGCGTTTGTCTCCCTGAAAAACTGGTCAGAGCGTAAAGGCGATGAGAATACCGCTCAGGCCATTGCCCTGCGCGCCACGCAGGAGCTGAGCACCATCCGCGATGCGACCATCTTTGCCATGACGCCGCCTGCGGTGGACGGTCTGGGCCAGAGCAACGGCTTTACCTTTGAGCTGATGGCCAGCGGCGGCACCGACCGCGACGCGCTGTTGAAACTGCGTAACCAGCTGATTGGTCAAGCCAACCAGGACAGCTCGCTGCACGCCGTGCGCGCCAACGATCTGCCGCAGATGCCGCAGCTTCAGGTGGATATCGATAACAACAAGGCCGTGTCGCTGGGGCTGTCCCTGAGCGACGTCACCGATACCCTCTCCAGCGCCTGGGGCGGGACCTACGTGAACGACTTTATCGATCGCGGCCGCGTGAAAAAGGTCTACATCCAGGGCGACAGCGACTATCGCGCCGTGCCGTCGGATCTCAACAAATGGTATGTGCGCGGCAGCGACAGCACCATGACTCCGTTCTCCGCCTTCGCCACCACCCGCTGGGAGTACGGCCCGGAAAGCCTGGTGCGCTACAACGGCTCGGCGGCGTATGAAATTCAGGGCGAAAACGCCAGCGGCGCGAGCTCCGGCACGGCGATGAGCAAAATGGAGCAGCTGGCGAATAACCTGCCGTCCGGCAGCACCTGGGCATGGAGCGGTTTGTCGTTGCAGGAAAAACTGGCGAGCGGTCAGGCGATGAGCCTGTATGCCCTCTCCATCCTGGTCGTGTTCCTGTGCCTGGCGGCGCTGTATGAGAGCTGGTCAGTACCGATTTCGGTCATTCTGGTGATCCCGCTTGGCGTGCTGGGCGCGGCCGTCGCCGCCTCCCTGCGCGGCCTGAACAACGACGTCTACTTCCAGGTAGCGCTGCTGACCACCATCGGCCTGTCGTCGAAGAACGCCATCCTGATTGTGGAATTTGCCGAAGCCAAAGTCGCGGAAGGGTACTCCCTGACCCGCGCCGCGCTGCGTGCCGCTCAGACGCGCCTGCGTCCGATCATCATGACCTCGCTGGCGTTTATCGCAGGGGTGACGCCGCTGGCCGTGGCAACCGGGGCAGGTGCCAACAGCCGCGTGGCGATCGGTACCGGCATTATCGGCGGGACGCTGGCCGCGACGCTGCTGGCGATCTTCTTCGTCCCCTTATTCTTTGTACTGGTGAAACGTCTGTTCTCCGGTAAGCACGCAAACCGGAGGTCATAATGTTTCGTGTATCTATTTTAGCGTTAGCCCTGCTGAGCGCAGGCTGTGTGTCGTTAGACCCAACGTATCAACGCCCGGACGCCCCCGTCCCGGCAACCTTACCCGGCGCGCACGGCGAAGCCACCGCCGTGGTGAGCCAGTGGCAGCAGGTGATGAACGACGCGCGGCTGAAAAGCGTGGTGACGATGGCGCTTAACAGCAACCGTGACGTGCAAAAAGCGATTGCGGATATCGACGCCGCCCGCGCCCAGTACGGTGAAACGCGCTCGTCCCTGTTCCCAACGGTGGACGCCGAGCTGAGCCACACCCGCAGCCGCACGCTGGCAAGCGGCGTGACCACCAGCGACGAAGCCAACGGCGCGGTCTCCAGCTTCGAGCTGGATCTGTTTGGCCGCAACCAAAGCCTCTCCCGCGCCGCGCGTGAAACCTGGCTTGCCAGCGAATTCACCGCGCAGAATACGCGCCTGACGATGGTTAGCGAGCTGACCACGGCCTGGGTGACGCTGGCGGCGGATAACAGCAACCTGGCGCTGGCGAAATCCACGATGGAGAGCGCGGCGAACTCGCTGAAGATTGTGAAGCGCCAGCAGGACGTCGGCGTGGCGGCGGCGACGGACGTCAGTGAAGCGATGGCGGTTTACCAGCAGGCGCGCGCCAGCGTGGCGAGCTACCAGACGCTGGTGATGCAGGACAAAAATGCCCTTAATCTGCTGGCGGGCGATACGGTGCCGGACAACCTGCTGCCCGGCACGCTGGAGAGCCTGAGCGATAATGCCATCACGCTGATCCCGGCAGGCGTCAGCTCCAGCGCGCTGCTGCGTCGCCCGGATATTCAGGAGGCCGAGCATAACCTGCTGAGCGCCAACGCCAACATCGGCGCGGCGCGCGCCAACTTCTTCCCGACCATCTCGCTCACCGCCAGCGCGGGCGTCGGCAGCGATTCGCTCTCCTCCCTGTTTAGCCACGGGATGAAGGTCTGGTCGTTTGCACCGTCCATCACCCTGCCGCTGTTTAGCGGCGGGAACAACCTGGCACAGCTGCGCTACGCGGAAGCGGAGAAGAAGGGACTGATCGCCACCTACGAGAAAGCCATCCAGAGCGCGTTTAAGGACGTGGCCGACGCGCTGGCGCGCCGTGAAACGCTCAGCGAGCAGCTGGATGCCCAGCGAGAATACGTGGCGGCAGAGCAAAAAACGCTGGATGTGGCCACGCGCAGCTATAAGGCAGGCGCGGGGGATTATCTGACGGTGCTTACCGCGCAGCGGTCGCTGTGGTCGGCGCAGGAATCACTGATTGCGCTGCAGCAAACCGACCTGGAAAACCGCATCACGCTGTGGCAGTCGCTGGGAGGCGGGATTCAGTAACCTCATCGGTGGGCGATTCTCATGCGCAGAAAAGAGAAAATCATACTTTCGGCTGGAATCGCTACACTGAATGTAACGATATATTTCATGGGAAGCATGTGACGTTAACTGGAGGTTTCGATGAAAGCTGCGCACCTGGTTTGCCTGCTCGTTTGCCTGTTGTTCGCCGCGTTTGTTCACGCACAGGAGAAGGACGATCCGGCGAAAGATGCCCAGATAAAACAGCAGGTTCTGAAAGATGTGAAGAAAACCTGCACGCCACAGAAAAAGCAGAGCGATAAGGCCTGGCAGGCAATGATTTTGTCGTCGGAGGCCAACCAGCTGCTGATCAAAAACGCCATCACCGCCGTGAAGCGCGACAATCTGGACGCCTACTGGGATGCCGTCAGTCAGGTGGATTGTATGGAAGACTATTGAGGGCGGGAAAGCCGGGTGGCGGCTGCGCCTTACCCGGCCTACATCACACGTTTAACGCTTCCGCATGTCCGGAATAATGAGATCCCCGCGCAGCACGTACGACCCCAGCATCTGCGTTTTCTCCGTTAGCCAGCTCACTATCCGCGCCGCCATGGCGTCCATGGAATATTCAATCGCCGGGATCACCGGAATACCCGGCAGATGCAGCGATCCGCCCAGGCTGAAGACCATGATGTCGTCCGGCACCGATTTGTTAAACGCCTGCAGCTGCGGGATCACCCGCTGGGCTTCCTGCTCGTCCGCCACCAGCAGCGCGTTGAAATTCAGGGTGCTGGCGTTGTTCAGCAGCTCCTGCAGCGCAACGGATGAGGAGGTGGCATCCATAAAGACCAGGTTGCGATTAAAGGGCAGGAAATTTTTCTCCAGCGCGTGCTTGTAGCCGAGCAGCACCTGGTCGGCAAAACCGCTGCCGTGCGGGTGGATCAGCGCAATCTGGCGACGCCCCTGGCTGGTGAGGTAGTTACAGGCGGTTTCGGCGGCAAACGCGTGATCGAACTGGATGCTGTTGGCGTTATCAGACTCCATACAGTCGACCAGAATGACGTTTTCCATATCCACGTCCAGCGGAAAACGGGCGCCAATCACCAGGATATCATCACAGAGCCCGCAGGAGAGTTCTTCAAGGGCGTGCATCACTTCCGCTTTGCTATGCGCGAAGCGCAGCAGCAGATGTTTTTGATGCTGGCTGAGCTGTTTTTCCAGCGCGTACAGATAACCGGTGGTCTGGTTAATGTTTTCCTGCGCGCAAATCACGCCAATACAGCCCGTCGACTGGCTTAGCAGTGACTGTGCAATCACGTTAGGACGATAGTTCAGCTCATCCACCGCTTTTAGAACGGCCTGACGGCTGGCTTCCTTCACGCCGCGTGACCCGCTCAACACCCGTGATACCGTGGCTTTGGACACCCCGGCCAGACGTGATACATCGTTGATTGTAGACATCTCTCTCCCCTGGCAGGCCAACTTCACGCCTGCAAATTCCATTACCGCTACGGCTCACATTATAGCCAGAACGGAGTATATCCGTTTCCGTTTTTCATGGAAACCGATTTTCCGTTTCCACTCAAAATGACGTCATAACAGCCAAATTCCGTGATGCAGATCGTGGTAATAAGCCCCATAAGCACAGCTTCTTGATGGTTGTCACACTTCTGTCTTTTATAAATGGAAACCGGTTTCCGTATGATGTCCAATCATCTCCGCAATAACTTTTTACATTTAGAGGATGGTTGTCGATGTTCAAGATTATGCTGTGCTGCTCTGCCGGGATGTCCACCAGCCTGTTAGTCAGCAAAATGGTCGATGTCGCGAAAGAACGTGGTTTGCCGGTGAAGATTGATGCGTACGGTGTTTCCGAATTTGATACGCAGTTTCCGCAATACCAGGTTGTCCTTCTCGGACCACAAGTGAAATACATGTTAAAGACACTCTCAGACAAGGCGGCGACGCAAGGCATTCCGGTACAGCCCATCGACATGATGGACTACGGCATGCAGCGTGGCGATAAAGTACTGGACTATGCTCTGTCGCTCATCGAAGCGGCACACTAAAAGGTGTTCACATGAGTTCGTTATATCAATCCATGGTCGCGGTGATTGAGCAGTCAATTACCCCGCTGGCCGCAAAGCTGGGTCAGCAAAAGTATGTGATTGCAATCCGCGACGGCTTTACCGCCGCGCTGCCGTTTATGATCATCGGCTCGTTTATGCTGGTGTTCATCTTCCCGCCGTTTTCGGCGGATACCACAAACAGCTTTGCCCGCGGCTGGCTGGATTTCTCCCAGACCTACCGCGAGCAGCTGATGCTGCCGTTTAACCTCAGCATGGGCGTCATGACCTTCTTCATCTCGGTGGGGATTGGGGCAAGCCTGGGGCGTCAATTCAACCTCGACCCGGTGATGTCCGGCCTGCTGGCCTTTATGGCCTTCCTGCTGGTCGCCGCACCCTATGCCGACGGCAAAATCTCAACCCAGTATCTCTCCGGCCAGGGCATCTTCACCGCGCTGATCACCGCCATCTACTCCACCCGCGTGTATGCGTGGCTAAAGGAAAACAAAGTCACCATTCGCCTGCCGAAAGAAGTGCCGACCGGCGTGGCGCGTTCGTTTGAGATCCTGATCCCGGTGATGGTGGTGATCGGCACGCTGCACCCGCTGAACCTGTTCATTGAAGCGCAGACCGGGATGATCATTCCCCAGGCGATCATGCACCTGCTGGAACCGCTGGTGTCCGCCTCTGACTCCCTGCCCGCCATTCTGCTCTCCGTGCTGCTGTGCCAGATCTTCTGGTTTGCGGGTATCCACGGCTCGCTGATTGTCACCGGCATCATGAACCCGTTCTGGATGGCTAACCTCTCCGCAAACCAGGCGGCGCTGGCGGCTGGCGCGGCGCTGCCGCACGTTTACCTGCAGGGCTTCTGGGATCACTACCTGCTGATTGGCGGCGTAGGCTCCACCCTGCCGCTGGCGTTCCTGCTGCTGCGTAGCCGCGTTACCCACCTGCGCACCATCGGCAAAATGGGCGTGGTGCCAAGCTTCTTTAACATCAACGAACCGATTCTGTTCGGCGCGCCGATCATCATGAACCCGATGCTGTTTATCCCGTTCGTGTTTGTTCCGCTGGTCAACGCCTGCCTGGCGTACGGCGCAACCAAACTCGGCTGGCTGGCTCAGGTGGTTTCGTTAACCCCGTGGACCACCCCTGCACCGATTGGTGCGTCATGGGCGGCGAACTGGGCGCTCAGCCCGGTGGTGATGTGCCTGGTCTGTATGGTGATGTCCGCGCTGATGTACCTGCCGTTCCTGCGCGCCTATGAGCGTACGCTCATCAAAAACGAAGAGCAGAAGGCTCAGGCGACCGTCGGTAACGCTGAAGCCGCCAGCAATTAAGTCAAAGAGGAAGAGTCATGAAATACGCATTTCCCGATAACTTCTGGTGGGGCAGCGCAAGCTCCGCTCTCCAGACCGAAGGGGCAAGAGAGGGCGAAACCACATGGGATTACTGGTTTGCCCGCGAGCCGAACCGTTTTCACAACGGCGTGGGGCCGCAGCAGACCTCCACGTTCTATCAGCACTGGAAAACGGACATTCAGCTGTTAAAGCAGCTGAACCACAACAGCTTTCGCACCTCGATTAGCTGGGCGCGCCTGATCCCCGACGGTATCGGTGAAGTGAACCCGGAAGCGGTCGATTTTTACAATCAGGTCATTGATGAGCTGAATGAACAGGGCATCACGCCGTTTATGACCCTGTTCCACTTCGACATGCCGATGGCGATGCAGGAGATTGGCGGCTGGGAAAACCGCGACGTGGTGAACGCATACGCCCGCTATGCGCAGATCTGCTTCGAGCTGTTCGGCGACCGCGTGCTGCACTGGTTTACCTTCAACGAGCCGATCGTGCCGGTAGAAGGCGGTTACCTGTACGACTTCCACTATCCGAACGTGGTGGATTTTCGTCGGGCGGCCACCGTGGCGTATCACACCGTGCTGGCCCATGCGAAGGCGGTGCAGGCTTACCGCGCCGGGCATTACGCGGGGGAGATTGGCATCGTGCTGAACCTGACGCCATCATACCCGCGTTCGCAGAATCCGGCAGACGTGAAGGCGGCGCACATCGCAGACCTGATGTTTAACCGCAGCTTCCTTGACCCGGTCCTGCGCGGGGAGTATCCGGCCGATCTGGTGGCATTGCTGAAATCCTACGATCAATTACCCGCCTGTAAACCGGAAGACGGTTTCCTGATCGCGGAAGGGAAAATCGACCTGCTCGGCGTGAACTACTATCAGCCGCGTCGCGTGAAGAGTCGCGACAGCGCGGTGAACCCTCAGGCGCCGTTTATGCCGGAGTGGTTCTTTGATAGCTACGAGATGCCGGGCCGCAAGATGAACCCGTACCGCGGCTGGGAAATCTACGAGCCGGGTATTTACGATATTCTGGTCAACCTGCGCGACAATTACGGCAACCCACGCTGCTTTATTTCTGAAAACGGCATGGGCGTCGAAAATGAGCAGCGCTTTATTGAAAATGGCCAGATTAACGATCAATACCGCATCGAGTTTATTTCCGAACATTTAGCCTGGCTGCATAAGGGTATTAGCGAAGGGTGCAATTGTCTTGGTTACCATATGTGGACGTTTATTGATAACTGGTCGTGGTGTAACGCGTATAAAAATCGCTACGGATTTATCCAGCTCGATTTAAAGACGCAGCAGCGCACCATTAAGAAAAGCGGAGAGTGGTTTGCCGCCACCGCCTTAAATAATAGCTTTGATAAAGAGTAATGATGATGATCGCACTAGAAGAAGCCGTAATGGAAATTATCGTCAACGCCGGGCAGTCCCGCAGCCTGTGCTTTGAAGCATTGCACGCGGCGCGTCAGGGTAACATTGACGAGGCCAAAAGCCTACTGCGCGAAGCCGACGGCTATTCGCGCCAGGCGCACAAGATGCAGACCAAACTGATCGAGCAGGATGCGGGCGAAGGACGCCAGCCGATGACGTTAATTATGGTGCACGCGCAGGATCATTTAATGAATTCCTTATTAGCGCGTGAATTATCCGAAGAAATTATTCATTTATATCAGAGATAGTCTATGGCCAAATAAATTACTGTAATACCTCTGTACCTTAAATAGAATTCCACTTGTTCTGATGATAGCGACATACTCTGTCAGATCGGAGCGGGATGGTTATTGTCTGAATAAAATTAAACTATATTGAGATAACCATGAATACGATTAAAAAACTTCCATTAACCATGGCGGTTATCGCCGCGCTTTGCCCAATTTCCGTGCTCGCACAGGAATTCACACAGGAGCAAATCGACGCCATTGTGGCAAAAGCGGTGGATAAAGCCCTGGCCGAACGTCAGGCCAAAATGGATGCGGCGGTCGCGAAAAAAGCGGACGTGGTAACCGAGCCGCAAAGCGCGGCGCAGTCCCCGGATATGGCGATTCCGTTCGGCATTAAATTTACCGGCTACGCCCGCTACGGCGCGCACTTCCAGGCCGCCGATCAGAAATACGTGGCGGTGGACGGCTCCTACAACGGCGCGTCCGCCATTGGTCGTCTGGGCAACGAAGGCAACGGCGGGGAATTCCAGCTCTCCAAGGCCTTCAAGGGTGAAAACGGCGCCATCTGGGACGTTAACGTGATGATCGACCACTGGGGCGACGAAGTTAACCTGAAAAAAGCCTACGCGGGCGTGACCAACATTATGGCCTCCAACCCGAATGCCTATTTCTGGGCCGGTCGTGACTTCCACCAGCGTCCGCAGCAGGGCATCAACGATTACTTCTGGATGAACCACGACGGCCAGGGCGCCGGGGTGAAGAACTTCGACATCGGCGGCGTGCAGTTCGACGTGGCCGCCGTTGCGGCGGTGGAATCCTGTAGTCCGGAAGTGATGGAAGATGAGGCCAACCCGTCGCGCATCACCTGTACCGGCGGTTCCGGCACGGGTGACAAAGGTAACTACGCCGCGACCTCAAAAATCCACGGCATGAAGCTCGGCCCGATCGACATGGAGCTGTACGCCAACTACGGCTTTGACTCCAAGGCGGTGGAGAGCGATGAACGTCTGAACGCCTGGCAGGGCGGCGTGGTGCTGAGCCACACCAACGACAGCGGCGTGAACAAGGTGATCGCCCGCTACTCCGATAACGCGGACAACAGCGTGTTCAACAAAACCGAGGATCTGACCACGGTTTACGCCAGCTTTGAAGGGCTGTACAAATTCACCCAAGCGACGCAGGTGGAGTACATCCTCGCCTTCCACGACTACGACAACAGCCGCGATAAGACCGACAACCGCAAGAACTACAACGCCATCGTGCGCCCAATGCACTGGTGGAACGACGTTCACTCCACCTGGCTGGAAGCGGGCTGGCAGCACGTTGATTATGACAACGGCGGCGACAACAAGGGCTGGAAGCTGACCCTGTCGCAGAACATGTCCATCGCCATGGGGCCGGAGTTCCGCCCGATGCTGCGCTTCTACGTGACCGGCGGCAAAGTGGATAACGAGCGCACCGCACGCGTGAACAACACCAAAGACGAAACTCTCGACGACTTCAACGTCGGCGCGATGTGGGAGGCGTGGTTCTAAGGTAAAAGCAAAACGGCAACGCAACGTTGCCGTTTTTAGTGTTTTCTCCCTCTCCCCGTGGGAGAGGGCCGGGGTGAGGGCATCAGGCCGCACACAACCATGCTATGCTGTTGACCGAATTAACGACAACATCGCAGGGGAGAACATGGGTTCCACACGTAAAGGGATGCTAAACGTCCTGATTGCCGCCGTTTTATGGGGCAGCTCGGGGGTTTGCGCGCAGTACATCATGGAGAAAAGCCACATTTCTTCGCCTTACCTGACCATGGTTCGCCTGCTCTTTACCGGCGTGATCCTGCTGACGCTCTCTTTCGTTCACGGCGACAAGATTTTCTCGGTCATCAAACATCGCAAAGACGCCCTCAGCCTGCTGATTTTCTCGCTCGTCGGCGCGCTCACCGTGCAACTCACCTTTCTGCTGACGATTGAAAAATCCAACGCTGCGACCGCCACCGTGCTGCAGTTTCTGTCCCCGACCATCATCGTGGCGTGGTTTGCCCTAGCGCGGAAAAAGCGTCCCGGCGTGTTTGTCTTGTCGGCCATCATGACGTCGCTTGTCGGCACCTTCCTGCTGGTCACCCACGGGGACCCAACCTCGCTCTCCATCTCGCCTGCCGCGCTGTTCTTCGGTATCGCCTCGGCCTTTGCCGCGGCGTTTTACACGACGTATCCGTCGACGCTGATTGCCCGCTACGGCACGCTGCCGATTGTCGGCTGGAGCATGTTGATTGCCGGGTTAATGCTGACGCCGTTCTACGCCGGACGCGGGACCACGTTCGTGATCGACGGCAGCCTGCTGCTGGCGTTTTTCTACCTGGTGGTGATCGGTACCGCGCTGACGTTCAGCCTGTACCTGAAAGGCGCACAGATGATCGGCGGGCCGAAGGCGAGCATTCTGAGTTGCGCCGAGCCGCTGAGCAGCGCGCTGCTGTCGGTGATTTTGCTGGGCGTGGCGTTCACCCTGCCGGACTGGCTGGGGACGCTGCTGATTGTGTCGTCGGTGGTGCTGATTTCGATGGATTCGAGAAGACGGGTTCAGACATCGGCGTGATCTACGAATAATAGTGATAGCGGCACATTAAAATAGTGAGAGCGCTATCCGACACCCCGTAAACCAGACGATCGGTATCATTGATTCGGCGGGACCAGAACCCGGAAAGATTACCTTTAAGCGGTTCCGGCTTACCCAGGCCATCGAAGGGTTGACGCTTCGCATCTTCAATCAATTTATTGATTCTGCGAAGCGTTTTCTTATCCTGCTCCTGCCACCACAGGTAATCATCCCAGCCGTTATTAGTCCAAATCAGTAGCCTGGTCATCTATCAGATCCCTCTGGATGGTTTTTCCGGTGTTTGCCTGTGCGATTGACTCCATCAGTCGACTGGCGTTAGCAGGCGAACTCATCAGATGGATGGTTTCCATCATTGAGTTGTAGTGCTGAAGAGACATCACCACCGCATCACCCCCGTTGCGGCGGCTGATGATGGTTGTCTCCACGTTGTCATTCACGTCGTCTAACACATCTTTGAGTCGGCTTCGTGCTTCGGTAAAAGTCACAACCTGCATACTTCCTCCTGTACAAGTTACGGTACAAGTATATCGATGAAGTGACTACTAATCAATCAACGTGCCTTAACCTTCCCCGCCACCAGCAGCGCCGTCAGCAGCATCAGGGTTCCGGAAATCACCAGCGGTGACGTCAGCCCCAGATGGTCGAGCGCTACGCCGCCAATGGCCGCGCCGCAGGTGTTCGCCAGCTGGATCACCGCCACCTGAATCGACCCGGCCTTTTCCGCCTGATCGGCAAGCGTGCGGGTGATCCACGTCGACCAGCCCACCGGCACCAGCGCAAAGGCAAAGCCCCAGATAATCGCAATCGCAGACGCCACCCACTTATCGCTGCCCCACAGCACCAGCACCGCCGCGCTCCCCGCCAGCACCAGCGGCGCGCCCGCCAGCGCGACTTTCAGGGAGCGTTTCAGAAACTGCGACGACAGCGAGGTGCCGACAAAGCTGGCGATACCGAAGCTCAGCAGCACCAGCGTCAGGCCGTCCACGTCAAAGCCCGCCATGGTCATAAACACCGGGCGGATGTAGGTAAAGAAGGCAAACTGCCCGGCAAAGGCCATGAAGATAGCAGTCATCCCCGCCATCAAGCCGGGGCGTTTCAGCAGGGCGAACATGTTCTGCTTATGATGCGCCGCTTCGCCCGGCAGAGACGGCAGCGCTTTCCACACCCAAATGATGCAGAGCAGGCCCATCACCGCCGCCGCGTTGAAGACGTTACGCCAGCCGATAATCCCACCGAGGAAGCTGCCGAGCGGCGCGGCAATCACCAGCGCGATAGAGACCGCACCGAAGATAACGGAAAGCGCTTTTGGCACCGTACGCGCGGGCACCAGGCGCATGGTGAGCGAGGCCGACATCGCCCAGAAACCGCCGAGCCCCAGCCCCAGACAGGCGCGACCGAGCAGCAGCAGGGTGAAGCTTTCCGCGAAGGAGACCAGCAGGCAGGAGAGCGTCAGCAGCACGCTGAACAGAATGACCACCTTGCGGCGGTCGATAGTGCCAATCACCTGGGTGATAAACAGGCTGGCGAACATCGCCACGAAGGCGGTGACGGTAACGGACTGCCCCGCCACGCCCTCGGAAATGCCCAGATCCTGCGCCATCGGCGTCAGCAGGCTCACCGGCAGAAACTCAACGGTAATCAGGCAGGCGACGCAGAACGCCACGGAGAAAACCGCCGACCAGTTGGGGCGAGAAACCTCTTTGGTCTGCGGTCTGGTCGTGGGCTGGATATGTTCTGTCATGGCGTCACCTGAAGATAAAAACGTGCGGAAAAGTCGCGCAGTTTATCATCAAAAGTGTGACGAATTTAACGATTTGACAACTTTGCAGCTTTTTTTGCCGGGCGGCGCTGAGCTTGCACCGGCCTACGGGGCTTGTAGGCCCGGTCATACACAGCGCCACCGGGCAAAATTACCCGCGAGCCTTAAGGGCAGCATTTGCCAGCCCGACGATCCATTCCTGGTGCCCGTTAATCATCGGGTTCGGCACGGTGCACGCTAATTCCTGCGCCGGAACGCCTTTCTGCGACTCCTGGGTCAAAATGCGCACGCGGTTGCCGGGCAGGTCTTCAAACAGCCAGGCGTGGATCACGTCGAGACGCGAATTTGCGTCCCCTTCCACCCAGCCGTGCCACGCAATACGTGCCGCTTCACCGTCAACGGGAGGCACATACTCCGTCACCTCGGCCTCAACCGGAAAGCCAAAGGTGGTGAAGCGGAAGCGGGCGTTAGCGCTCAGTTCAGGGCCGCTGCCGTCATGGAAACGGATATCCTCGGCGTTGCTGTAATAGCCCGGCCACAGGGTGGTGTCAGTGAGCTGCGCCCAAATCTCTTTCGCACTCAGCCCGGCGACGATGATTTCGTTAGATGCAAAGTTATCGGTGGTGCCTGGCAGGTAGTCGTTCGGCCAGATAATGGCGGATTGTTTCATGGTTTACCTCATCGTTTTAGTGGATGAGGTGATGGTGCGCCCGTGAGTGGTATAAATCTAATGACGATGCTTTATACTCTTCATCACGGTTCGTGATATCAGTGCAGGTAAAACACGCCCTCTTCCGGCAAGAAGAGCTGGTTATAACGCAGTTGAAAGGCGTTAAGCTCCTGCGGGTCCGGCTCTATCTCGCGCATAAAGCCAAGCGCCAGACGAATTTGCGCATCGGTGATCGGCGCGGCCAGACGGGCTTTACGCAGCATGCGGTGCCAGGTATGCAGATTCTCTTCGCTGGCGTCGACGATGCAGACCTGCCAGATCAGCAGCACCTGGGCGGCATTTTGCAGATGCGCCTCGTCGGGGCGTTCAAGATAGCGGATAAACTCATTGCCCGGCGTTTTACCGAACTGGTCAATCATCGACTCGACCGGCATTGGGGTGATCCCCAGCCGCTCGCTTAAACGTTTGATGGCGCGGCGGGAGTCTGAGGTCAGGACACGAAATCCCACCACAAACACCACGGCAAGCGTTGCCAGCATTATCCAGACCATGCGTTCTCCTTAGACTAGCCGCTCATCATAGCGGGAAACGCAGCGCGTCGACAGCGGGCAGCGCCATAATAGTAAACGGAAAAGAGGTGGAAAAACGTCATGAAAGCGGATCTGCGCACGCTGGATCTTAACCTGCTGAAAACGCTGGATACCCTGCTGGACGAACGCAGCGTCACCCGCGCGGCGGCGCGTCTTGCCCTGACTCAGCCCGCCGTAAGCGGCATGCTCAATCGCCTGCGGGATTACTTCGACGATCCGCTCTTCATCCGCGCCCCGCATGGGATGGTGCCAACCACGCGCGCCGAAGCGTTAGCCGCTCCGGTGAAGCGCATTCTCGCTGATATCGACGTGCTGCTGCAGCCCGTGGCTTTTGACCCGATCACCGCAACGCTCACCTTCACCCTCGCCGCGACCGATTACGCCCTGCGCGCGGTGGTGGTGCCGTTTATCGCCGCCCTTAAGGTGCAGGCGCCTGGCATTCGCGTGCGCGTGGTGCCCGTGGAATCGGGTCGCCTGGTCAGCCAGCTTGAACGGGGCAACGTTGACGTGGCGCTGATCACCCCGCATACCACGCCAGATGAGCTTCACAGCCGGGCACTTTATGATGAACGGTACGTTTGCATGATGCGCGCCGACCACCCGGATGCCGGAAAGCCCATGACGCTAGACCGGTTTTGCGCCCTGGAGCATATGCTGGTCTCTTACGAGGGCGACGGTTTTCGCGGCGTAACGGATGGCGCGCTGGAGAAGACTGGCCGAACGCGGCACGTAGGATTATCGGTGAGTAACTTTTTAGTCCTGCCGGACATGCTGGCCCTCAGCGATATGATTGCCGTTGTGCCATCACGCATAGCGGAAAACCAGGCGGGGATGTTTGTCTGCGAGACGCCAGTTCCCGTGCCTGGCTTTACCAAAAGCATGGCCTGGCACGGCAGAACGCACCGCAATCCCGCGCAGGCGTGGCTGCGCGGGCTGTTGCTGGAGACCAGTCAGCGAGCCTGAAGCCCCTTCAGCAGCGCCTCGTGGAAGCGGGCAGGATCCTGCATCTGCGGCGCGTGGCCCATGTCGCTAAATTCCACCAGCGTCGCGTGTGGAATACGTTTTGCCGTCTCTTTCCCCAATACCGCATAGTTTCCCAGCGTCTTGCGGATTTCCGGCGGGGCGAGGTCTTTCCCGATGGCAGTGCTGTCCTTCGTACCGATCATCAATAATACCGGCATCTTTAACTCACTAAATTCATAGATAACCGGCTGGGTGTAAATCATGTCGTAGAGCAGCGCCGAGTTCCAGGCCACGCGCGTCTTACCCGGCCCGTTGTTAAGCCCGGCGAGCATAGTCACCCAGCGCTCGTATTCCGGCTTCCACTCCCCGGCGTAGTAGGTATTTTTCTCGTACTGTCGAATGCCGTCGGCGCTGACGTTCAGCTCGCGCTGGTACCACTGGTCAACCGTAATGTGCGGCACGCCGCGCGCTTTCCAGTCCTCCAGACCAATCGGATTGACCATCACCAGCTGTTCAACCTGCTGCGGCCACATCAGCGCGTAGCGGGTCGCCAGCATGCCGCCGGTCGAGTGGCCGATGACCGTCACGCGATCGACGCCGAGCGATTTGAGCAGCGCGTGGGTGTTATCCGCCAGCTGCTGGAAGGTGTACTGATACCGCTCCGGCTTGGTGGATTTGCAGAAGCCGATCTGGTCGGGAGCAATAACACGATACCCGCTGGCTGAAAGCGCGCGGATCGTGTCGTCCCAGGTGCCGGCGCAGAAGTTTTTGCCGTGCATCAACACCACGGTGCGGCCGTTGGGCTTTTCCGGCTTCACGTCCAGGTAAGCCATATCCAGAGATTGATTTTGCGAGGTAAAGGTAAAGTGTTTTACCGGCCAGCCGTAGTCAAAACCTTCCAGCTTCTCGTCGTAGGTGGGGGCATCCGCGGCTATTGCGGGGGAGGCCAGCGCCATCAACAGCGCCAGGCAGGACAATCGTCGGGTCAACATGCAAGCTCTCCGTTAGCAAAAAGGGCTAAGGCTGCACGAAAGGCGGCAGCAAAAAACACTGTAGAGCATACGGAGGAGCGGGTGTGTAAAGCGGGGTAAAGGTAAGCATGAGGGAAATAAAAAAGCCCGGCGGTCAGCCGGGCAAAGAAGTCACCTGCACACTCAGGCTGCTTTCAATTTCTGCTTCTGCTTCTGCTTCTGCTTCTGCGCACGATTCTCGCGGCGAATTTTACGTTCTTCCAGCACCGCGACCATCGCCATCAGGACGATACAGCCGATGGCTGCCGCATCCAGCGCGGCGAAGGTGCCTGCCCAGCCGGTGAGACCGAAAATCGGCGTGCCGTCGGCGATCATCCCCAGACCCAGCTTGGCGAAGCTGTCGCCGATCAGGTAGGCGAAGGTGCCTTTAATCCCATCGGCGGCGCCGATCGCTTTTTTCGGGACGAAGCCCACTGCCGCCACGCCGATCAGTAATTGCGGACCAAACACCAGGAAGCCGAGCGCGAACAGGGACGCCAGATAAACGTACTGGTTGCTGGCATGCTGGTAGACGCCGAGGGTGGCGATAATTAGCGCCAGCGCGACGCAGGCTACCAGCGCGCGACGACCGTTGGCGAGGTCAGAGAGCCAGCCCCACAGCAGCGTGCCGACCAGCGCGCCCACTTCGAACAGGGTGAAGCCCTGAATCGCCACTTCTTTAGAAAGCTTCAGCTCCTGGAAGGCATACACGGTCGACCACTGGTCAATACCAATGCGCACCACGTAGAGGAAGATGTTCGAGAAGCAGAGCAGCCAGATCACTTTGTTTTTCAGCACGTACTCAACAAAGATCTGCCATTTGGACATCTCGTTTTCTTCGGTCTCTTTGTCCTCTTCGCTGATCTCCTCGCCGAACAGCTCTTCGGCTTTACCGAGGCCGTAGGATTCCGGGGAGTCGCTGCCGTAGCGCAGGCCGATAAAGCCAACAATCAGGGCGATAATCGACGGGAAGATAAACATGCCGATCACGTGGCCGTCGAACAGGTAGTTCGCGCCGAACAGCGCCACGCCTGCCGCACCCGCCCCGCCGAGGTTGTGGGAGATGTTCCACATGCCGAGGTACGAACCACGCTTGCGGCGCGGGGTCCATTTGGTGATGGTGGAGTAGCTGCACGACCCGCCGGTGCTCTGGAAGAAACCGCTCAGGGCGTAGAAGGCGATCATCATGAACAGGCTGACGGAACCCGCGCCCATGCTGGCGCTGAAGCCGAGCATACAGATGGCGGAGAGTATCAGCATAAACGGCAGAAACTGCTTGGTGTTTTTGCCGTCCGCGTAGTAAGAAACCAGCGTTTTCCCCACGCCGTAGGTGATGGAGAAGCCCAGGCCAATCATCCCCAGCTGCGTCATGCTCAGCCCGTAGGTTGAGATCATGTCGTTCTGTGCGATGTTAAAGTTTTTGCGGATCAGGTACATGGTCAGGTAGCCGATAAAGACCACCAGATAAGACTGCATGAACGGTTTGAACCACATCTTGCGCCGCACGTCGAGCGGCAGATCCAGGGTCGGCTTGCGCACCTGATTTAAGAAGGCCAGCATGACTGAGTTACTCCTGAGCTGATTTTTGCAGCATTGTAAAAATCAGCCGGGGGAGATGCCTGAGACAGCGTCCAGGTGAAACCGGGAAAATTTCCTAGTTTTGCGCCATTCGGGGTGAAAAGGTGAGGCGCATCACGCTTCGCTCACCTCGCGCGGGGCCTGCGCGTTCAAAAACGGCAGCAGCAGCAGGGCGGAAACCCCCGCCGCGATGGCGATCACCGCGAAGAACCCGCTCCAGTGCCAGACGTCGATGACCCGTGCCAGCGGCCAGCCGGAGAGCGACGCGCCGAGGTAGGCAAACAGCCCGACAAAGCCCGTCGCCGCGCCAGCCGCCTCTTTGTGGGAACACTCCGCCGCCGCCATGCCGATCAGCATCTGCGGGCCAAATACGAAGAAGCCGATGGTGAAGAAGCACGCCGCCTGCATCACGTAGCTGGCGAACGGCATCAGCCACAGCGAGCCGACGGAGAGCAAAATCCCGGCGGCGAAAATCAGGTTCATTGGGCCACGGTTGCCGTTGAACAGCTTATCCGACCCCCAACCCGCCACCAGCGCGCCGATAAACCCGCCCAGCTCGAACATCGTCACCGCCGAGTTGGCGGTCACCAGGTCCACGCCGAGCGTCTCGGACATGTACAGATTGCCCCAGTCGTTGATGGCCGCGCGCACCACGTAGACCAGCACGTAGCAGAGCGACAGCAGCCAGATGTACGGGTTCTTCAGCACGTACTTAGTGAGGATCTCCCTGCGGGTCAGACCCGCGCCTTCCTGCTGCTGGGCAATCTCCATCTCGTCGTGCCGCCAGTCGCCTACCGCCGGCAGGCCGACGGTTTGCGGCCTGTCGCGCAGGCGCCAGCAGAGGAACAGCCCGGCGACAATCGCGAGGCCACCGGCAATCATCATCCCCGCGCGCCAGCCGTAGTGCAGCGCTGCCGCCCCTATCACCATCGGGATCAGCGCCCCGCCGACGTTATGCGCGGTGTTCCAGATCGCCCACCAGCCGCCGCGCTCGTTGCGCGAGTACCAGGCGGTGAGCAGGCGGGCGCAGACCGGCGCGCCCCAGCCCTGGAAAAAGGCGTTCAGCGCCCACAGCAGGGCAAAGGCCCACAGCGACGTCGAGAAGCCAAACAGAATGTTCACCACACCGGTGGCGATCAGCCCGCCCCCCATAAAATAGCGCGCGTTCGAGCGGTCGCTGACGATGCCGGAGAAGAACTTCGACAGGCCGTAGGTGATGTAAAACAGCGTCGCCAGCAGGCCAATATCGGTGCGGGTCATCACGCCGCTGGCGAGGATTTCCGGCGCGGCGGCGTTGAAGCTTTTGCGGGTGAAGTAGAACAGCGCGTAGCCGAGCCAGATGGTAATCAGGATATGGCGACGCCAGTAGCGGTAGCGGGCGTCGATTTCCGCTTTGTCGCCTATCGGCGCGGCGCTGGCAGGGATTTTAAACATGGTGGCTCCGTAACGGCAGGCTGACGCTAACGCGCGTCCCGTGGGTGCAGGAGATATTCAGCGTGCCGCCGAGCGCCTTCACGCGCTCGCGCATGCCCGCCAGGCCAAAGCCCTGCTGCCCGGAGCCCGGCGGCAGGCCGCAGCCGTCGTCTTCAATCACCAGCTTGAGGCTGTCATCCTGCTGCCAGCCCTGGATGGTGACCGCGCTGGCACTGGCGTGTTTGACGATATTGTTCAGCCCTTCCTGACAGACGCGGAACAGCGTCACGCGCTGGCCTTCGCTCAGGGCAGGCTCGTTAATGCGCCAGTCGAGATGGCTGACAATCCCGCGGCTTTCCAGCTCCATCTCGCGCATCAGGGAACGCACCGCCTGCTCCAGCGACAGGTCGTCGAGCTGGCGCGGGCGCAGCCGTCCTAACAGGCGGCGAACGGAGTCATAGACGCCCAGCGAAAGCTGTTCGATATGCGCCCCGCCCTGCTTCACGCCCGCGTTTTCTGCCGCCAGGCGCTGGACAATGCCCGCCTGGGTGCGAATGGCGGTGATGGTCTGGCCGATATCGTCGTGCAGCTCGCGGGCGACCTCCTGCCGCACGCTCTCTTCCGTCTCCAGCAGGCGCTCCGCCAGACGACGGTTGCGCGCCAGTTCGGTTTGCAGGGACTGGTTCAGCTCGCGCAGGCGCTGAATGCCCGCGCCGAGAAGCAGCCCGGTCAGGCTCTGGGCCAGCAGGGACAGCAGTAAATCCACAGGATGATCGTGCCAGGTCTGGCTGGCGATCAGCGCGATGGCGTTCATCAGCGTGGCGATCAGCGCCCCCTGCCAGCCGTAGTGCCAGGCCAGAGCGATAATCGGCAGCGCCAGACAAAACGGCGTGAAGCGTGAAAGCTCTGCGGGCAGGCCAAGCTGTAGCCACAGGCTCACCACAAACAGCAGCAGATACCAGATGAGGTGCCGGGCGCGCCAGTTCACCGGTTGGGAAACCAGCGCCGGGCCGAGCGGCTGCCAGACGGTGCTGGTGAGGTAGTGCCAGATTACGAGGCAGGTCGGGGCCAGCGTCAAACCGCCGGTGAGGGTCAGCAGCAGGGCGTTGAGCATCTCCTTCTCGCCGACCCACGGAAGCGACTGCAGCAGCGCGGCGGCAATCAGCGCCGCCCCCTGACGCAGCAGGGTGCGCCAGTCGCGCTGGTGACGGTAGCGGGAAATCAGCGCAACCGGGAGAAGCGTAAGCAGGCTTCCGGTCATCAATAAGGGCAGGTGCGCCAGGGCCACTTCCTGCGCCAGCCAGACCAGCATCAGCCACTCTGCGCCGAGCAAAACCGGCCAGTAGCCGCGCGGGCACTGGAGCATTAAGCCCAGACGCAGGCCGAAGGGAAACAGCAGCACCGCCAGCTCCGGGCGTTCCACCAGATGCAGGCTGATGCTCCACAGGCAGAACCAGGCGGCGGAGAAGATAAAAAAGCTGGCGACGACGGCGATCAGCCGTGAAAAAGCGGAACTCATTGCCAGCTGTCGAACATGCGGCGCGCCAGCTCAACGTCGTTGCTGACGTTAAGTTTTTCCATCAGGTTAGCGCGGTGAACGTGCACGGTTTTCGGGGACAGATCCAGCTCGGCGGCAATCTCTTTTACCGACATTCCCTGCGCGAGTTTTTCCGCAACCTGACGCTCGCGTTTGGTGAGCGGATCCTGACGTCCGGCCGCCAGCTTGATGGCGATATCCGGCGTTAAATAGCAGCCGCCGGTGGAAACGGTGCGCACGGCGGCAATCAGCTCGTCAGGGCTACAGCGTTTAGAAAGGAACCCGCGCGCGCCGGCGTTGAGCGCCTGCTCGACCAGCGCCGGGCTGTCGTGAACCGACAGCATAATCGTCGACATCCCTTTCGGCAGCTGGCTTAGCAGCTCCAGCCCGGAGAGATCCGGCATCGAGATGTCGCAGATACAGACCTGCACTCCGCGCCCCGGCAGGCCTGCCAGCGCCTCGCGACCGGAGCCAAACTCGGCCACGACCTGAAAATCCGGTTCGAGGTTCAGAAGCTGGGCAAAGCCGGAGCGGACGATAAGGTGGTCGTCGATAAGAGCGATGGTGGTCATGGGTTGATCCTGATGCGTGAACACGCCGGATGGCGGCGTAAACGCCTTATCCGGCCTACGTGTAAAGTCCTTGTAGGCCGGATAAGCGCAGCGCCATCCGGAAAAAGCCTCTTACCTTAAGTGATTTACTCGAAAAACACCGCAATTTTGTTAAACATGGTGGGATCGGACTGGTTGCGTGCCACTTTGGTGACATCTTCCAGCTTGTCGATCTGCGCCATCATTTGCTCCAGACGCTGGTCATCGTTAACCAGTAGCCAGATGCGGCTATGCTCGCTGCCCTGAATCGGCAGACAGAGAATGCCTTCCACGTTAAACGCCCGACGGGCAAACAGCCCACAAACGTGCGTCATGACGCCAGGGTGGTTGCGGACGGTGAGTTCCAGAATGACGTTATCATGTTGTTTCTGCATAGCTTATTCTCCCACCATCTCAGTATTTGCCGCTCCCGGCGGCACCATCGGATACACTTTTTGTTCAGGGTCGATACGCACGTGGATCAGCGCCGGGCCGGGGCGAGAAATCGCCGCCTGCAGCGCCGCGTGGGCATCCTCTTCGGCGTTCAGATCGCAGGTGTGCAGGCCAAAGCCGGCGGCAATCTGCATAAAGTTAATCATCCCCGGATAGGTCGCGGCAAACACGCCCTGCTTGTAGAACAGGCTCTGCTGCTGGTGCACCAGCCCCAGCGCCTCGTTGTTCATCAGGATAATTTTCACGTCTAACTGGTTTTCGGCTGCAGTCGCCATTTCCTGAATGTTCATCATCAGGCTGCCGTCGCCGGAGAAGCAGATGACCTTGCGGTCCGGATTGGCGAGCGCCGCGCCCACGGCTGCGGGCAGGCCAAAGCCCATGGTGCCCAGACCGCCGGAGGTCAGCCACTGGCGCGGACGGTTCAGCGGGTAAGCCTGAGCGGTCCACATCTGGTGCTGGCCCACATCGGTGGTGATAATCGCGCTGTCGTCCACGCAGGCGGCCACGGCGTTGATAAGACCATAGTGGCTCAGCGGGTCGCCTTCGGTTGGGATGGCGCCCGGGAACTCGCGCTGCAGATCGGCCACCAGCTGACGCCAGTCGGCGCGGTCGGTTGCCGCGGTTTGCGGAATCAGCTGCGCCAGCACTTCAGCCACGTCGCCCTGAATCGCCACGTGCGGCTGCTTGATTTTACCCAACTCGGCGCGGTCGATATCCACGTGAATGATTTTGGCGTTCGGGCAGAACTGCTCGGTTTTGCCAATCGCCCGGTCATCAAAACGTGCGCCCATAACGATCAGCAAATCCGCTTCTTGCAGGATGTAGTTGGTGCTGCGCGCGCCGTGCATGCCCAGCATGCCGAGAGAGAGCGGGTGCGCTTTAGGCAGCATGCCCAGCGCCATCAGGGTCATGGTGGTCGGCAGGTTGGCTTTTTCCGCAAACTGGCGGATTTCATCCGCGGCGTTAATCGCTCCGCCGCCCAGATAGAGCACCGGGCGTTTGGCGGCGTTAATCATGGCGGCGGCATCGCGTACGCTCTCAGCGCTGAATGCCGGCGCGGGCGCACGGTCGCCCGGCTCCGGCAGCACGTCGATCTCGATCTCTGCGGTCTGGACATCCTTAGGAATGTCTATCCACACCGGGCCCGGGCGGCCAGACTGCGCAATGCGGAACGCATCGCTGATAACCTGAGGCAGCTCGCTGATATCGCGTACTAAATAGTTATGTTTGGTGATGGGGATAGAGATGCCGTAGGTATCCACTTCCTGGAACGCATCGGTACCGATCATCGAGGACGGTACCTGGCCGGTAATGCAGATCAGCGGAATGGAGTCGAGACGCGCGTCGGCAATGGCGGTGACCAGGTTGGTTGCGCCCGGGCCGCTGCAGGCCATGCAGACCGCCGGTTTGCCCTGGGTACGCGCCATGCCCTGAGCGATAAAGCCTGCCCCCTGCTCGTGGCGCGCCAGCACGTGCCGGATCTGCGTGCTTTGGCTCAACGCATCGTACAGCGGCAGCACCGTGCCGCCCGGGATACCCGCAACGGTAGTGATGCCCTGTCGTTCCAGCAAATGAACGATCAGCTGCGCGCCGGTGAAACGCGTCTTCGTGGATGTTGTGCCCGAAATTGCCATGCTCCAGTCCTTTTCTTCTGGGCCGACTTTCCGGGGAGGCTCTTAAACGAAAAACCCCGCCCGGTTTGCGCCGGCGGGGTTTTGGATTCGTGTGTTGATCCAGTCCCTACGGCGCATTGCCGACGACCACCACCACACGCACGACGACCACTGCGGCTGGTTGCGCAGTTTTTAGTAGGGTCGAAGTGAAGATGGATGAAGTCATTGGGGACCTGTGTTTGGAATCATTGATTGAATTTATACAAACACAGGTTTTCGGGCATGACAATGGAAATATTTTCATCTGAGTAAAAATGCGTCAGGGATCACGTTTCGTTTGTTGAGTGATAACTCTCAAAAAGTCGGTTTTTACTCACTCAATAAAAAGCGCAGGTGATACCCCAAACCTCGCTGCCAGCTTTTTAATATGGTTCAGAGTAAGCTGTCTCTGACCATTCAGAACCCGTGAAACCATCGATTTACTGCCAATTTCATCCTGAAAATCCGATATCGTCAGGTTGTACTGATCCATCAAGGTTCTTAAAACCGCAATACCGACGGGAACGGACTCCATCTCCTTGCGTAATGCGACTATCTCCGGCCGACTGGCTTCGTAACGGCTAATCCTGGCGCACACAATATCCAGCAAGGGGCTATCGGGCTCGTTCATAAGAAGATACTCAACCAGCTCTAGCGCATCCTTATAATCTTTCTCGCTCGGCTGTTCACCCAGTAAAGGAACGGCCGCAACAAGGGCATGCGTAGCTTTCATTGCATCAGCGACGATCATCATTTCTTCCCCTTAGTGCGATGTTTCTCCGTAAAACGGTCATATTCCTTATGAGTAAAAACATGGCGCACATAAAACTTTTGGCTTTCAAAGAATATGAGAGCCACTACTCTGAGATTGTTGTTTGCAATATCAATAACATAATGCTTATCCAGATACTTAAAGTTATCCAGCGTCGGAAACAGTTTTTTCAGCGCAGCAGGTGTTGGGCAATGGCTCTTTTCGATGGTGCGACCCAAAAAAAGGAGTTCTTCCTTGTGCTGCGGAAACTGGGTTACCGCATCCAAAATAGCTTTCATAGAGATTAAATGCATACTGCATGCCTGCCGCGTCCGTTGCCATTATGGCAATGATGACATCCATTGCCAATAAGTCAACAGACATCTTTTTTGAGCAGACCAGAAAGCAAAAAACCCCGCCGGAGCGAGGTTTTTATCAGGGTTTTGCGGTTGGTCGCCGCAGAACACACTGTGTTACGTCAACGCAAAAAGTATACGCGATCGAAGACGAACGCGCAATTCCGGCACGGATTTTGACGTTTTTGAGTATGGATCGCCTTCCAAATTTTGTCCATAAAATACTGTTCATGCATACAGTATTTATCTATACTGAGGGTGTTCGCAGTGAGCGAGGGGGCCGCAGTTCTACCGGCGCAACGAAGTCCTGGCTGAAACGGGTGGTGCCGTCAGTGCCTTAACCCCCTGAAGTGAGCACACTGTGTTACGTCAATCCAGGTGCTGGCAACAGGCGGCGGAAAGGTACGCCAGCATCGTGCTCCTTTTAACCAAAAGGAGACGCGTATGAGCGTAGTGGATATGGTGATACTTATCCTCAAACTCATTGTTGCAGTACTGCAACTGCTTGATGCTGTCCTGAAATTCCTTCGGTAATTCAGGTTCAAGTCGCACCTGAGAGGGGCGGGCAACCGCCCCTCTTTAATAACGGGGGAATGCTATGTCGCGTCTGTTAATTGAGCCTGTCACGCCAGATGAGCCGGGGTACATCGCCCTGAAGGCTGAAAGTATCGCATTGAATTTCAACATGCTGCGCAGACTAGAAGAGAACTGGCAGCGCGGTGAGAACCGCTTTAACGCGCCGGGTGAAAAGCTGCTGGGTGCGTTTCTTAACGGCAAGCTGGTCGGCGTGTGCGGTCTTAACCGCGATCCGTTCAGCCAGCAGCCGCGCGCCGGACGTATTCGCCATCTCTACGTCAGCGAGAAGTGCCGCGGGTTGGGCATTGGCAAACAACTTTTGACCGTGGTGATGGCCGATGCCAGTATCTGGTTTGATTTCCTCAATACCCATGCGCCGGACGCCGCGTACGGTTTCTATCGTCAGGCGGGTTTTACGCTGGTGTCTGACGAACCGCGGGTGACGCACCGTCTGTTTTGCGCAATTTGAGCGGCTGGCGGCATCGGATTGCGAATGTTACAGTTAAGTGACAACTCACCACCCGACACGCCATGACCATCACCGTTTTCTGCATTTTACTCTTCGCCGCGCTGCTGCATGCCAGCTGGAACGCCATCGTTAAGGCCGGAACGGACAAACTCTATTCCGCAATAAGCGTCAGCGGCTCCGCCACGGTCATCGCTCTGGTCTTACTGCCGTTTTCTCCACAGCCATCTGCTGCCAGCTGGCCGTTTTTGATTGTCTCCTGTGCCTTACAGGTTGTGTACACCGTGCTGGTCGCGAAGACCTACCAGGTCTCTGACATGAGCCAGACCTATCCGCTGATGCGCGGCACCGCCCCGCTGCTGGTGGCGTTGATCAGCGTGCTGGCGCTCGGCGATCGTCTCTCCTGGCTCGCCTGGTCCGGCATTGGCGTGATCTGCCTGTCGATTCTCATTATGGCGATGCATGGCCGCATGCAGTCACGCAAAGGGATCTGGCTGGCGCTGCTGAACGCCTGTTTTATTGCAGGCTACACGCTGGTGGACGGCACCGGCGTGCGGCTGTCCGACACCGCGCTGGGCTATACGCTGTGGACCTTCTTTATGAACGGTTTCTGCCTGCTGAGCTGGGCAATGGTCGCGCGTCGGCGCGAGGCGTCCAGCTACCTGCGCCTGCACTGGAAAAAGGGATTACTCGGCGGCGTTGGCACCATGGGATCTTACGGTCTGGCGCTTTGGGCAATGACGAAGGCCCCGCTGGCGGTGGTCGCGGCGCTGCGTGAAACCTCAATTCTCTTTGGGGCACTGATCGCATTTGTCCTTTTAAAAGAGAAGGTTGCGGGTTTGCGCATCGTGGCGGCGCTGGGTATTGCCGGCGGTGCTATTCTGCTGCGCCTGGCGTAAATCACTGGCAACATTAGTTGCCGTTCTTGTTTACAAATCCTGCCTTCCCCATTTTTTTCATTCACCACGACAATGCTTAAATTGTCATCTCTCTGTGGTAGATTCCTCGCGCATTTATGGGAATGCGCAGTCACTTATTCTTCATTTTTCTCTTTTGGCAAAAGTATTCAGCGACATGAAAAAACAAAGGAACGTTAACTTATTGTTGATGCTGGTGTTACTGGTGGCCGTCGGTCAGATGGCGCAAACCATCTACATTCCGGCGATTGCCGACATGGCAAAGGAACTTAACGTCCGCGAGGGCGCAGTGCAGAGCGTGATGGCAGCGTACCTGCTGACCTATGGCGTTTCGCAACTCTTTTACGGCCCGCTGTCCGACCGCGTCGGGCGCCGCCCAGTGATCCTGGTGGGCATGAGCATTTTCATGGTGGCGACGGTGATCGCCATTACCACGCACAGCCTGACCGTGCTGATTGCCGCAAGCGCCCTACAGGGTGTCGGAACCGGCGTCGGCGGGGTGATGGCGCGAACTTTACCGCGCGATATGTATCAGGGCACCCAGCTCCGTCATGCCAACAGCCTGTTGAACATGGGTATTCTGGTCAGCCCGCTTCTCGCCCCGCTGATTGGCGGCCTGCTGGACACGATGTGGTCCTGGCGCGCCTGCTACGCCTTCCTGCTGGTGCTGTGCATCATTGTCACCTTCAGCATGGCGCGCTGGATGCCGGAAACGCGCCCGCAGGACGCGCCGCGCACGAAGCTCATCACCAGCTACAAAACGCTGTTCGGTAACGGCGCGTTCACCTGCTACCTGCTGATGCTGATCGGCGGCCTGGCGGGTATCGCGGTGTTCGAAGCCTGCTCCGGCGTGCTGCTGGGCGCGGGGCTGGGTCTGAGCAGCATGGTCGTAAGTATTCTGTTTATTCTGCCGATCCCGGCGGCGTTCTTCGGCGCGTGGTTTGCCGGACGCCCGAACAAACGCTTCTCAACCCTGATGTGGCAGTCGGTGATCAGCTGCCTGCTGGCAGGATTGATGATGTGGATCCCGGGACTGTTCGGCGTGATGACGGTCTGGACGCTGCTCATCCCGGCTGCGCTGTTCTTCTTCGGCGCGGGCATGCTGTTCCCGCTCGCCACCAGCGGCGCGATGGAGCCGTTCCCGTTCCTTGCTGGCACGGCAGGTGCGCTGGTGGGCGGTTTGCAGAACATCGGTTCCGGCGCGCTGGCCTGGCTCTCGGCCATGATGCCGCAGACCGGGCAGGCTAGTCTGGGGTTACTGATGACGCTGATGGGGCTGCTGATTTTACTGTGCTGGCTGCCGCTGGCGTCGCGTGTCCCGCATCACGAGCAGCCGGTTTAACCGCATGATGGCCCGGCTTCTCGCCGGGCTTTTCACAGACGGGCGAAATCATCGCCTGTAGTAACGGCTCTGGCGCAGGCCGCCAGGCGCCCTCTTCCCCGTCGTAAAACTGGAAGTCCGCGTTCAACGCATACGGGATTTTCGCCTTTTGCAGCTCGCAGGCCATAAAGGTGGCGAAGGCCAGCTGCGAAGCGGTTGGCGTGAGGTGGTTTGACTCCCCCACGCCCCAGCCCCCGACCCAGCTAACGTGCCCGGTTTTTTGCTGCCAGCGCAGCGCGGTATTGATGCGATTATTGATAGCCGCTTTCTCCGCCGCCGTGCCGGACGTCCACGGGTATTTACCGCTATTTTTCAGCGGCCCCCACGGGAAAATATGCCACTCCGCCAGCAGGTAGTTTTGACTGTGCGCAGGCAGCTTCAGGCTGGATAAATCCTCCGGCGCGGCACGCAGGCGTGGCGCAATAAAGATCATGCGCTGCGGGTCAATATCGTGGATCGCTTTAATGGTTTTTTCATACACCCGGTTTAGCGACGTGAGGTTGTGGTTAAGCTTGTCGGCGGGCTCATAAATGAGATCAAAACCCAGCAGCGGGTAGCTCTGACCGAAATAGTGCGCCACGGCAATCCACCAGTTGATCGTCTCTTTCTCGTTATCGGCTTTAGGGTCGTTTTTATATTCATCAGCCTGATAAGCGACTATCGGGATCACGCCATACTGCTCGCAGGCTTCTACCAGCTTGCGCAGGTGGATCAGCCGCGCTTCCGTCGGCTCATCGGCCACGCGGATGCGCACGTGGGTAATGCCTTTTGCACGAAAATCCCGTACCACCAGCGGGTCGAATTCGCGTATGCCGCGCTCGGTACGCGCCCAGTCCACATCCATCCCGACGCCAAGCTGCTGCGCATAATGGGCAGCCGTCAGCGGCGGCTCAGCGGCAATCGCCCAGCCGGAAGAGATCAACAACGCAGTGGCAATAAAAGGCTTTAACACGGTTTACCCTGGATAAATCGAAAGCATTACCTGTATTTAGCACGCTTTTTCACATTTGGTGTAGAGCGAAAGCGTAATAATTCGTCAACCTGCCAGCTCTCTCAGCCAGCCGATAAAGGCATCTATTTTCGGCCACTGCCGGCCAGAAAGCGTCGAGATATAGTAATGCTGATGACACTTGAGGGTCTTTTCACCAAACGGGGCGATAAGCTCGCCCCGTTCGAGCCGTTTCTGCACCAGCCGTTTTCTGCCCATCGCGACGCCTACGTGGTTGATGGCCGCAATAATCGCTAAGTCGGAACGATCGAAACCAATACCCGACGATGGCGGCATATTCACCGCAAAGTGCTGCGCCCAGCTCAGCCACTCATCCGTACCGGAATCATTGCTCCAGGCCTGGCGGTCGTGCAGCAGCGTGCAGTGGCTGAGGTTATCGGGGTTTTTCAGCAGCTCATGCTCGCGGGCATACTGCGGCGAGCAGACGGGCAAAATCTCCTCGTCCATCAGGAAGTGATGTGAGAGGTGGTTTGGCGGCGTATCGTCGAAATAGAGCGCCAGATCGACGCCCGTTCGCTGCATATTAACGTAATCATTGCCGGTCAGGATGGTGAGTGAGATCGACGGGTAGCGGCGGGTAAAGTCCCCCAGCATGGGCACCAGCCAGCACTGGGCAATCGACGGGCGGGAGTAAACCGTCAGCGTGCCGGAGAGCGCCTGGTTTTTGATATCCAGGATCTCCTGATTCAGGGTGTCGAGGGACGTTTTTAGCGTCCAGTAAACGCGCTTGCCTTCCTGCGTCAGCTCGACTTTACGGTGCGAGCGAACAAACAGCTGAATGCCCAGCTCCTCTTCCAGCAGGTTGATGCGGTGGCTCACCGCGCTGGGGCTGAGCGACAGCTCCGCCGCCGCCAGGGCGAAGGACTCATGCCGGGCAGCCACTTCAAAGGTGTACATTTTCGACAGCTGCCAGCCGTTTAACAGCTGGTTTCTGGCTTCATTTGCATCGGTCATCACAATTCTCGCGCGTGGTATCTGCGCTCAGCATACCGCTCAAGGATGAATTTATGTGAACCTAATACGAGTTAAGTGCACTTTTTAGAACGCAGTCACTTAGTTGATCCAATCTGGCTCACCTGAACGCCAATTTATATCGTTTGTCAGCCCACGCCGTTTTTTCGTCCAATACCCACAGATGACATAAGGGTGAGGTGAGATATGGGATCTCAGGTCTGGGTTGTGGCAACGCTGTTGGTCAGCATTGTGTTGATTGTTTTAACCATCGTAAAACTGAAGTTTCACCCGTTCCTCGCGCTGCTGCTGGCGAGCTTTTTCGTCGGCGCGATGATGGGGATGAGCCCGCTGGATATGGTGAATGCCATCGAGAGCGGGATTGGCGGTACGCTGGGCTTCCTGGCGGCGGTGATTGGTCTGGGCACCATTCTCGGCAAAATGATGGAAGTCTCCGGCGCGGCCGAGCGCATCGGGATCGCACTGCAGCGCTGCCGCTGGCTGTCAGCGGACGTGATTATGGTGCTGGTAGGCCTTATCTGCGGCATTACCCTGTTCGTGGAAGTGGGCGTGGTACTGTTGATCCCGCTGGCGTTTTCCATCGCCAAAAAGACCCACACGTCGCTGCTCAAGCTGGCCATTCCGCTCTGTACCGCGCTGATGGCGGTGCATTGCGTGGTGCCGCCACATCCGGCCGCGCTGTTTGTCACCAACAAACTAGGTGCAGACGTCGGAACGGTGATTGTCTACGGTCTGATGGTGGGCCTGATGGCGTCTCTGGTCGGTGGCCCGCTGTTCCTGAAACTGCTCGGCAACCGTCTGCCGTATAAGCCGGTTCCGGCGGAGTTTTCAGACCTGAAGGTGCGTGAAGAGCACACCCTGCCGTCGCTGGGCGCCACGCTGTTCACGGTGCTGCTGCCGATTGCCCTGATGCTGGTGAAAACCATCGCCGAGCTGAATATGGCAAAAGAAGGCACGCTGTATACGCTGCTGGAATTTATCGGCAACCCGATCACCGCCATGTTTATCGCCGTGTTTGTCGCCTACTACCTGCTGGGGATCCGCCAGCATATGGGCATGGGCACAATGCTGACGCACACCGAGCACGGCTTCGGCTCTATCGCCAACATGTTGCTGATTATCGGCGCGGGCGGCGCGTTTAACGCCATTCTCAAAACCAGCGGACTGGCGGACTCGCTGGCGCATATTCTCTCGAACCTGCACATGCACCCTATCCTGCTCGCCTGGCTGGTGGCGCTGGTGCTGCATGCCGCCGTCGGCTCCGCCACGGTCGCGATGATGGGCGCCACGGCGATCGTCGCGCCGATGCTGCCGCTCTACCCGAACGTCAACCCGGAGATCATCACCATTGCCATCGGTTCCGGCGCCATTGGCTGCACGATCGTGACCGATTCCCTCTTCTGGCTGGTGAAGCAATACTGCGGCGCGACCCTGAATGAGACCTTCAAATACTATACGACGGCGACCTTTATCGCCTCGGTGCTTGCACTTGGCGGCACATTCCTGCTTTCTTTCATTATCTGAGCGCGAAGAGACGTACTATGGAAAACGCAACTATCACTACTTTAACCGCACAGTTTCCTCTGGTTGAGGATCTGGTTGCCCTGAAAGAAACCACCTGGCTAAACCCGCGCACCACGACGCTTGCCGAAGGGTTGCCGTACGTCGGGCTGACCAAAGCCGACGTGGACGACGCGCACGCGCGCCTCAACCGCTTCGCGCCGTATCTGGCGAAAGCCTTCCCGGAGACGGCGGCAACGGGCGGAATTATCGAATCCGAGCTGGTCGCCATTCCGGCAATGCAGGCGCGGCTGGAGAAAGCGTCCGGCAAGGCCATTCCCGGCACGCTGCTGCTAAAAAAAGACAGCCATCTGCCGATCTCCGGCTCGATCAAAGCGCGCGGCGGCATCTATGAGGTGCTGACCCATGCGGAAAAACTGGCGCTGGAAGCCGGGTTGCTGAGTATTGAAGACGACTACAGCATTCTGCTGGAGCCGCGCTTTAAGGACTTCTTCAGCCAGTACAGCATCGCGGTAGGCTCAACCGGCAACCTCGGGATGTCTATCGGGATTATGAGCGCCCGCATCGGCTTTAAGGTGACGGTGCATATGTCTGCCGACGCCCGCGAGTGGAAGAAAGCCAAACTGCGCAGCCACGGCGTCATCGTCGTGGAATATGAGCAGGATTACGGCGTGGCGGTAGAGCAGGGACGAAAAGCGGCAGAAAGCGATCCGAACTGTTTCTTTATCGATGATGAAAACTCCCGCACCCTGTTCCTGGGCTACGCCGTTGCAGGCGAGCGCCTGAAGGCGCAGTTTGCCGAACAGGGCCGCGTGGTGGATGCGGATCATCCGCTGTACATCTACCTGCCGTGCGGCGTCGGGGGCGGCCCTGGCGGCGTGGCGTTTGGCCTGAAGCTGGCCTTTGGCGATAACGTTCACTGTTTCTTCGCGGAGCCAACGCACTCACCGTGCATGCTGCTGGGCGTCTACACCGGCCTGCACGATGAGATTGCCGTGCAGGATCTGGGCATTGATAACGTGACGGCAGCGGACGGCCTGGCGGTAGGGCGCGCCTCCGGTTTCGTGGGCCGCGCGATGGAACGCCTGCTCGACGGGTTCTATACGCTTTCCGACCAGAGCATGTACGACATGCTCGGCTGGCTGGCGCAGGAGGAAGGGATCCGCCTGGAGCCGTCGGCGCTGGCGGGCATGGCCGGGCCGGTGCGCGTTCATTCGCATACCAACGTTACCCACCTGGTGTGGGCGACCGGCGGCGGGATGGTGCCGGAAGACGAGATGGCGAAGTATCTGGCGAAAGGGAAGTAATGATGCCGGGTGGCGGCTGCGCCTTACCCGGCTTACAGCTGCAAAATTTGTTGAATGTGGGTTACCGCAAACAGCAGTGACAGCGATAGCACGGCCAGGGCGATGAAGAACTTATCCCGCACCGCTTTCGGCTGTACAAAGTCATTCTGCGCCACGTCCATCAGGTTACGGCTGCGGGTATAGCGCCATAAAATGATAGCCACCAGCGCCAGCACAACCACTGAGATCCAGAATGGCACCCCGGTGCGGTGCCAGTTGTGCTTAATCGCAAGGGCAATCAGCGCGCCATACCCCAGCAGCGTGCGCAGCCAGGCGAGTGACGTCCGCTCCGGCTGCAGGCCGGGGTCCGCTTCGCGTCGCGCTTTGCGGCTATCCGCCATAGAACACCAGCACCATTACCACGCCCGCCACCGTCAGCAGAATCGTGCTGATAATCAGCAGCCCGCGCGTATAGGGCAGATCCTGCTTCAGACGCATCGCCTTCTCATTGCGCAGCCAGCGCAGGTAGCCGTAAATCGCCAGCACACCCGCGAACAGGCACAGCAGCAGCGCCAGCACTTCACGAATTAATGGGGTGGCAAACTCGGGGGCAAGCTGATCGAGGCCGACACCGGCGGCCAGAAAACCCAGCGCGGTGCGGATCCACGCTAAAAAAGTGCGTTCATTAGCCAGAGAGAAGCGGTAGTCCGGCGCTTCGCCGAGGCGGGAAATTTTCATGAAGGTTCCTTGTCGTGCTACGGGCAGGCTTCAGCATAGCGTAAATCGACAAGGACAAGGAGACCGGCATCGGGCGATGCCGGTCAGGACGATTAATGCAGCTCTGGCCAGTACGCTTTGTTGGCCTCGATCAGATCATCCAGAATCGCTTTCGCGACGGACGCGCTCGGCACGGTTTTCGACAGGGTGATAGCCTGCCAGAGTTTCTGGTACGAGCGCTGCTCCCAGGCATCCACCACCAGTTTTTCCACCGCCACCTGCTGGCTCATCAGCCCTTTCTGGAAGTGTGGAATATCGCCCACCGTGAGCGGCTCCGGTCCGTTATGGCCCACCAGGCACGGGATCTCCACCATCGCGTCGGCATCGAAGTTATGGATGGCCCCGTTGTTTGGCACAATCAGCAGCATCCGCTCCTGGGTGTTAAAGGCAATTGCCGTCGCCAGATCGACGATGTACGACGCATGTTCGTCAATTTCCAGCTCACCGGCGGAGGATTTGCCCGCCTCGATAATCGCCCGGCAGGAACTGAAAACGTGCTTCTCACGGTGATCCATGACCTCATTGGCGCGGGTGCGTTCCGGGTTGGAATGCGCGACCACGTAGTCCGGGAACAGGTAGTACTTCAGGTAGGTGTTCGGCATGGTGTCCGGATCCAGCGCCTGCACGTCTTTTGCTTTGGCAAAGGTATCGTTCCAGCTCGCTTCGGTATGCGCATCTTCCGAAGGCGGAACATAGCCGTTTTTCGCTACGTATTCCCGCAGTTTCGGCATCAGATCGTTGCCATTCAGGTCTTCAATCGACGTCCACCAGCCGAAGTGGTTCAGGCCGTAGTAGCGCACGCGCATCTCTTTGCGGTCCTTCAGGCCGACAATCTGCGCCATGCGTCCTTCAATGCCGATCGGCATATCGCAGATGTTGAGGATTTTGGCGTTCGGACGCAGGCGGCGCGTGGCTTCCGCGACAATCGCCGCCGGGTTGGAGTAGTTCAGCATCCACGCGTTCGGCGAGTACTGCTCCATGTAATCCACCAGCTCCAGCACGCCGCCGATAGAGCGCATGCCGTAGGAAATCCCGCCAGGTCCGCAGGTTTCCTGGCCCAGCACGCCGTGGCGCAGCGGGATTTTTTCATCTTTTTCACGCATCGGGTATTTGCCCACGCGGATATGCGCCATCACGAAATCCACGTCGCTAAACGCCGCTTTAGGATCGGTGGTGTAGCTGAATTCAATCTCCGGCGCCTGCTCCCTGAGGATGATTTTGCACGCTTCGGCGATGGTTTCCTGACGTGCGCCGTCGTTGTCATAGAACTTCAGGGCGCGCAGCGGGAAACGGTCACGGTTGGCTAACAGCATCAGGACGATACCAGGCGTAAAGGTGCTGCCGCCGCCTGCAATGACAACTGAGAATTTTTTCATGATATAGCCTCTGTCAGGGTGGTTTGTTCATTTGTTAAAGGAGTTTTCATCAGCGATTCCAGCTGGTCGCGCACCTGAGGAACGTGCAGGCCGACAATCACCTGAATGCCGTTGCCGCGTCGCACCACGCCGTGGGCGCCGAGGGCTTTGAAGACGTCATCGCTTTGGGTTTTCGCCATATCGACCAGGGCGATACGCAAGCGGGTGGCGCAGTTGTTAATGCTTTCGATGTTCGCCGCGCCGCCGAGCGCCTGCAGGAACCCGGCGGCCTGCCCGACCTGCTGGCTGGCCGCTGCCGGGGCGGTGGTTTGCCCGCGCGCCGCCTTATAGTCGGCCTTGCTGTAGAGTTTGATTTCGCTCTCTTCCCGGCCCGGCGTTTTCAGGTTCAGACGTTCGATCAGCGTTTTGAAGACCACGAAGTAGATCCCGGTGAAGCAGACGCCGATGCCGATCTGGGTGAATACCGTCGAGGCGTGGTTATGGAACATCGGGATCCAGTTTTGCGGCAGGAACTGGTCCAGCAGGCCGCCGCCCATGTTCCCGACCACGCCGAAGGCGTACATCACCGTTGCCATGGTGGCTGCCAGCACGGCGTGCACGGCAAACAGCAGCGGCGAGATAAACAGGAAGGTGAATTCGAGGGGTTCAGTAATGCCCACCAGCACGGCGGTGAGCGTAGCCGGGACCAGCAGGCCCGCCACCTTGACGCGGTTTTCCGGCGACGCGGTGTACCAGATAGCGAATGCAATCCCCACCGAGCCAAACACTTTTGAGTTGCCGTGCAGCGCGAACCCGCCTTCCGGGAAGAGGGTTTTCAGCGGCAGGGTGCTTTGGCTGAACGCCTGCAGGTGCTGCGCCCAGTAAACCTGGATACCGCCTTCCACCGCCGCCGGGCCGAAGATAAACGGACCGTAGACGAAGTGGTGCAATCCGGTTGGGATCAGAATGCGTTCCAGGAAGGTATACACCCACACGCCCAGCGCACCGGCAGAGCGCAGGAACGCCTGCAGGGACTCGATGCCCATCTGCACTTTCGGCCAGCCCAGCAGCGTCAGCCAGGCGCAGGGGATCATGACGAAGAACGCGAGGATAACGACGAAGGAGCTGCCCTGGAAAATCCCCAGAAACACCGGCAGCGGCTTGTCGAAGTAGCGGTTGTGGATGGCGGTGACGATGCCTGAAATCACAATGGCGCCGATGATGCTGGTATCGAGCGTTTTGATCCCGGCAATCATCGCCAGCCCGCTACCCGCCGTCGGTTCTGCGGAGAAGTCGACGCCAAAGAAGTGGCCCCAGGTCATCCCCATCGCGTTAATGAAGTAGTTCCAGGTCAGGAAGCTAATCAACACCGCCAGACAGGCGCGGCCCTGCGCCTGCTTCGCCAGGCCAATCGGCAGGCCGACGGCAAAAATCAGCGGCATATTGCGAAACACCGCCCAGCCACCCTCTTCAATGATGTGAACGATCTGCGCAAAAAGATGATCGGGGGCGGTTAAGGCTTCGCCGACAAACAGCGGGTTGCGAAGCATGATGGCGATTCCCACCACGATCCCGGCGAACGGAAACAGCAACACCGGGGTAAACATGGCACCGCCAAAACGTTGTATTTGACTGAGCATTTTTAAATCCTCATGAAACAACCTGTAGGGGTAGAGGCCTTTATGGTTTTTTGCTGGCCTGAGGTGAGCATAAGAACTTACTGATGCGCGAACATGGCGTGCCGCTGCGATTCGTGATCCCATTCATGGTTTTATTTTGACCAATCAGGTCTACTTTTAGCGGTAAACATGGACATGTCAGGACACAATCCACGCGCTAATAAGGGCAGAGAGGTCTACTGGTGATCTACAAATCTATCGCCGACAGATTGCGGCTGCGGCTGAATTCATCGGACTACAACATCGGCAGTCCGCTGCCCGGCGAAAAAGCGCTGGCGCAGGAGTTTGGCGTGGCGCGAATGACCATCCGCAAGGCGCTGGATCTGCTGGTGAACTGGGGTCTGGTTGAGCGACGGCACGGCAGCGGAACCTTTGTCTCACGCAAAGACGTTCACCACGAAACCACCAACCTGACCGGGCTGGTGGAGGTGCTGCGTCAGCAGGGAAAAGAGGTGCAGAGCAAGGTGCTGCAGTTCGAAGTGATGCCCGCCCCACCCGCCATCGCCAGCCAGCTGCGGATTCAGGTGGATGAGCGGATCTATTTTTCCCGGCGGGTGCGCTACGTGGACGGGAAGCCGCTGATGCTGGAGGACAGCTTTATGCCGGTGAAGCTGTTTCGCAACCTCTCGCTGGCGCATCTTGAGGGGTCTAAGTTTGATTACATCGAGAAGGAGTGTGGGATCACCATCAGCGGCAACTACGAGAGCCTGACGCCGGTGCTGGCAGATAAAACGCTGGCCGGTTATATGAACCTGCCGGAACAGACGCCACTGCTGCGCATTACCTCTCTCTCCTACAGCGACAGCGGCGAGTTCCTCAATTATTCCGTGATGTTCCGCAATACCAGTGATTACCAGGTGGACTACCATCTGCGGCGCATCCACCCGGACGACCTGCTAACCCATCCCCCAGAACAGCACCGCCAGTAGCTGCGGGGTGATGATGCGCAGGAACATCACCAGCGGATAGACGGTGGCATAGGAGAGCGCGGCCGCGCCGCTGGTGGCGTGCAGGTTGTTGGCAAAGGCCAGCGCGGGCGGATCGGTCATGGAGCCCGCCAGCATCCCGCACAGCGTCAGGTAGTTCATTTTGGCGAACATCCGCGCCAGTATGCCCACCGTCAGCAGCGGGATCGCCGTGATGAATATGCCGTAGCCGACCCAGCTCATCCCTTCACCCTTGACCAGGGTATCGACAAAATCTCCACCGGATTTCAGTCCGACCACCGCCAGGAACAGCACGATGCCCAGTTCGCGCAGCGCCAGGTTGGCGCTCGGTGGCATAAACCAGTAGAGCTTCCCGATACAGCCGATACGCCCGAGGATCAGCGCCATAATCAGCGGCCCGCCCGCCAGACCCAGCTTGAGCGCCACCGGGAAGCCCGGCACGTACACCGGAATAGAGCCGAGCAGCACGCCGAGCCCGATACCGATAAACACCGGCAGCATCTGCACCTGTTGCAATTTTTGCTGGGCGTTACCCACCATATCCGCCACGGCGTCGATGGACGACGGGCGGCCGACCAGGTTGAGAATATCCCCGAACTGGAGGCTGGCGTCCTGGCTGGCAACCAGTTCGACACCCGCACGGTTAAGGCGGGAGATCACCACGTCATAGCGCTCTTTGACCTGCAGATCGCGTATTTTCTTGCCCAAAACCTTTTCATTGGTCACGACAACGCGCTCGACGCGCATATCGGTGCCGCGGGTTGAGAGCGAGGTATCCACTTCCTGCCCAATCACCAGACGGGCGTTGTTTAAATCGCCGGGCTGACCGACCAGGTGCAGCAGATCGCCCTGCTGAATGACGGTGCCGGGCGCGGGCACCATCAGCATATCGTCACGCTTAAGGCGGGAGCAGATGATGTTGGCGCTGTTGAGGATCGGCACGTCCTGAATCGCCATATTGTTCAGGTTGGGGTTATCGACGCGAATATTGATGGTTTTGATCGGCATATGGCCGTTGGTGAGCGTGGTTTCATGATCCATCGCCTCTTTTTCAACGTTGACGCGAAACAGGACGCGTACCAGCCACATGGAGAGCAGAATGCCGCAAATCCCAAACGGATAGGCCATGGCGTAGCTCATCCCCATCTGGTCGACAATGCCGGGTTCGATACCCAAATCGCGCAGGATTTGCTGGCCCGCGCCGAGCGCTGGCGTGTTGGTGACCGCCCCGGAGAAAATGCCCAACACCACGGGCAACGGGATATCGAAGATTTTGTGCAGAATTGCGGTGACCAGCCCGCCCATCACCACAATGCCGAGGGCAAACAGGTTGAGCCGTAGTCCGGAGACCCGAAGTGAAGCAAAAAAGCCCGGCCCGACCTGAATGCCGATGGTATAGACGAAGAGGATCAGGCCGAACTCCTGAGTGAAGTGGAGCATTTCGGCGCTGAGGACCAGCCCGAGCTGGTCGGCAAAGTGCCCGACAAAAATGCCGCCAAACAGTACCCCGCCTATCCCAAACCCGACGCCACGGATTTTGATATTCCCTATCCACAGGCCAACAACAGCGACCAGGGCCAACACGCTGACGGTTAACGCGATATCACTCATGATCCACTTCCTGTGCATAACCTTAGTTATGCTAAGGATTCTCTCAGAGCCGGATGCGATTGTATGGGCGATGGCGCACAAAAAAGCCCTGCCGGGGCAGGGCTTCGTGCAGTCTGTGAGTATTGTCGGGTGGCGGCTGCGCCTTACCCGACCTACAGGAACGGCAGGATTTGTAGGCCGGGTAAGGCATAGCCGCCACCAGGCAAAAAAGTGAGTTAACTATTCAACGCCGGACGCTCGCTAATGGCGATACGCTGCGGCGCGATGGCTTCTGGCACGTTGCGGAGCAAGTCGATATGCAGCAGCCCGTTGGTAAACGTGGCACCCGAAACTTCCATATGGTCTGCCAGGGTAAAGCTCAGGCTAAACGGCTGATTAACCAGCCCCTGATGCAGCCATTTGGTCTCGGTCTCTTGTTTTTCCGGCGTCCCTTTCACGGTCAGACGCGTACCTTCAAGCTGGATATCCAGATCGTCCTGGCGGAAACCGGCTAGCGCCAGGGTGATGCGATAGTGGTTATCGTCGCTTTTTTCGATATTGTACGGCGGAAACGTCTGTTGTTCATTGCTGCTTTGCAGGGCGTTAGCCAGTTTGTCAAAACCAATCCACTGACGCAGCAGGGGGGATAAATCGTAGTTACGCATACTAAATCTCCTTCTGAGAAGCGAGTTCGGCACAGTTTAATTTTGTGCGCAGTTGTTCCTGCAAATCCTGATGGATTCGCATATGCTCCCGTTACGGCAAGCAATTCTGGGTGGGCCGCTCAGGCGACCCGCGTAATTAGTTAATTTCGATACGGCGCGGTTTTTTCTCTTCCGGAATCACACGTTCCAGTTCGATAAACAGCAGGCCGTTAACCAGGTTCGCGCCTTTAACGTGAATGTTCTCGGCTAACTGGAACTTGCGTTCAAAGTTGCGCTCGGCGATGCCCTGATAAAGGTAGGTACGTTCTTTCTGCTCGGCCGCATGGGAACCTTTCACCACCAGCAGGTTGTCCTGCGCGGTGATCTCCAGTTCGTTTTCTGCAAAACCGGCGACGGCAATAGCGATGCGGTAGTGGTTTTCGTCAACCAGCTCAACATTGTATGGAGGGTAGCCGTTGCTCTGGCTTTGGTTATTTTCTAAATGGTTAAACAGGCGGTCAAAACCAATTGCAGAACGGTATAGCGGAGAAAGATCGAAGTTACGCATAAATAAAACTCCTGAAATCAGCGAGAAAATGTAGCCTTCCACCATGGACAGGCCTTTGTGCCCCCGAACACCCATCAGGCGAGTTCGTTATCGAGCCACATTCTTAAAATGGGTCTGGATACGGGCTTTTCAAGCGTATTGATGTGAGATTTTTTTGCACTTTGCGGGTTGTCGCTTAGACTGGGACAACAGCACAAAGAGTTAAATTGCGATGGCTGCCACAGTGCGGGGTTTTCGGGCTATTCATTTAGGGTAAGGCTCGCTATAACCCTGAGTTGCAGGTCGATGCAGTGTTATTAACGATGACTGAGTGATGATGAAAAATGTTCTGATAAAGCTGACAGCGTTCAGCGGGGTGGTATTACTTTGCGGGTGCTCGAGCGTGATGTCTCACACCGGCGGTAAAGAAGGAACATATCCGGGGACGCGCGCCAGTGCGGCCATGATTTCCGATGACGACACAAACTGGGGAACCAAATCTCTGGTTATCCTGGATATGCCTTTCACGGCAGTCGCCGATACGCTGCTGCTTCCGTGGGACATGTTCCGCACGGACAGTTCCGTGCGCTCACGCGTTGAGAAAAGCGAGCAGGAAAATCTGGCGACCAACGCCGTCATCCCGCCCGCTGCAATGCCCCCGCGTTAGTCCTCAGCGGTTTCCGTTAGCCACAGCTGGCGGAAACCGTCCGTCTCTTCCATCCAGGCGATAGAGCGCCCGTCAGGCGAGAACACGACCGCATCCGCAGACGGTGGATTGCCGCGATCGGACGTCAAAAACGTCACCTCTCCGGTCTGCGCGTCGCAGCAGGCGATCCGGTTTTCAAGCACACATCCCAGCATGTTCCCGGAAGGGTGCCAGTTGAATGCAGACTGAATCCCGCTCTCCGTATGGGTTAACTGGCGCGGCTCGCCGCCCTCGGGTGAGATTAACCACAGCTGAACCGTACCGTTTTCATCACGCATCAGAAAGGCAATCTGCGTTCCCTGCGGATTACTGCGTACCCAGTGGCGCGGCACGTTCACCAGCCCCGGATAACGATTCTGGTGAGTGAAGGTCAATCGACGCTGCATCACCCCGGCAGGTGGCGCTGGAAGAGTCTCTGGCGTTCCCTGCAGCGGCGCATCACCCGCTCGTTTCCAGCCCTGCTCGTCCTGCGGTAACGCGACAATAAACAGCTCGGGTACTTTTTCGCCCTTTTCAGACAGCGTGTCGCCGATAAACGCCAGCCTGTCGTTGCCTACCCAGCCCTCTTCATAGGCGCGGTTGATTTCATCGCTGCCCGGCTGTGGGTTGGGCGTGGTGCGGCTGACCAGCACGCTCCAGAAGGTTCCCGGATAGTCACGCGGATGATTCCCCTGCGGGTTCACCGGGCCGAAAGGCGCGGCCACGCCGACGTTGCGTAAATCGAGCTTCGGATCGCGCTCGTGCAGCACGTGGTCGTTATAGGTGAAGCTGACGAGCTGCCCGTTCGGGCTAAAGACGTGCACATGGCTGCCGCCGCGCAGCGCGCCTGCGGTGTAGGGCGCAGTGATATCCATCGCGTCAAGATTGCTCACCTGACCGTTACAGGCAATGACTCCCTGACGATGATGAAAATCATAGTGCCAGTCTGCGTCCGGGTTTTTCGGGCCGTGGATAAAGACGTATTTGTCCTGTGCGGGATGAACGGTCACCACGCCAACATGCGCGCCGTCAGTGGCGCGATAGATCACCTCCACCTCACCCGTAGCGACATTGACCCGCTCAATGGTTTCACCGGTAAATGACGCACCAGACGGGCGTACGTCGTAGACCAGCCACTGGCTGTCCGGCGTCCAGGTATTAATATTCGTGAGCTGGTGATGGCGGGAAGTGAAGGTGATTTGTTTCATGAGGATACCCTGATGCACGGTGAGTGCATCAGGGTAAAACATCCGCAGGGATTAGCCTACTCGTTTCACATCGCCCACCAGCAGGATGTAGGAGAGCGCGCCGATCAGCGCCACGGCGGAGATGTAGACCAGCGCCGGACCGAAGCCGTAGTCCTGCGCCAGGTAGCCGATGACCAGCGGTACGGTGATCCCGCCGAGCCCGCCGACAAAGTTGAACACGCCGCCGGTCAGGCCAATCAGCCGCATCGGCGCGAGGGACGACACCAGCGACCAGGTGATAGAGGCGAAACCGTTACCGAAGAACGCCACCGCCATCAGGGTCATAATCCACACCGGATCGTTGGTGTAGTTGGCGCCCATGATGCAGGTTGAGATCAGCAGCCCGCAGATAATCGGCGTTTTACGCGCCACGCCCAGCGAGTAGCCTTTTTTCACCAGCTTATCGGCCAGCCAGCCGGAGAGCAGCACGCCGAAAAACGCCGCGAGGAACGGCACGGTGGTCATAAAGCCCGCTTTCAGCGCCGTGATGCCCTTTTCCTGGGTCAGATAGTTCGGGAACCAGGTCAGGAAGAACCACAGCGTGGAGGTCACCGCGAACTGGCCCAGATACACGCCCACCAGCTTACGGTGGAAGACCAGCTTCCAGTCTGCTTTGGTCAGCGGCTGGCGCGCCTCTTTTTTCACCGGCGCATCGCCATCCACCAGGCCACCGCCGTCGCGGATGTAGTCCAGCTCGGCTTTGGTGATGCTTTTGGTCAGACGCGGCGGCTGGTAAACCTTGAACCAGATCAGCGACCAGATAATGCCAATCCCGCCGGTGACGATGAACACCCAATGCCAGCTCAGCAGCTCCTGGATCCAGATCAGCAGCGGCGTCAGGAACGCCAGGCCGACAAACTGTCCGGAGGTATAAAAGCCAACGGCGGAGGCGCGCTCATGTTCCGGGAACCAGCTGGTCACCATGCGGTTGTTGGTGGGGAATGCCGGCGCTTCGAAAACCCCAGTGATCGCGCGCAGGCCAATCAGCGACATCAGCCCGGTCGCGAAGCCCTGGAACAGCGTCGCCACGGACCAGCCGAAAATGGCGATAAAGTAGGTCAGACGTGAACCCACGCGGTCAAGGAACCAGCCGCCGGGGATCTGGCAGAGCGTATACAGCCAGGCAAACGCCGAGAAGACGTAGCCCATTTCCGCTTTGGTGATGCCAAACTCTTCCTGAATATGAGCCGATGCCACGGCAAGGTTGGCGCGGTCGACATAGCAAATGACCACGGTAATAAAGATCATGATTAGCGTCAGGTAGCGGCGACGCCCGGTTTTTGCAGCAGTAACTGGAATATCCATCGCAATCTGTCTCCAGATTTTGGGCATAGCGAAGCCGCTCACCATGCCCTGTAATTTACAGAGGGTTATATTTTTGTATGTACGTTTTTATTGCCCGGTGGCGCTTCGCTTACCGGGCCTACGGGAGAGTAGGCCGGATAAGCGTAGCGCCATCCGGCTTTACCATTCGGCTACGGAACCGTCCTCATGACGCCATAGCGGGTTGCGCCAGTCTGGCGCGTTTTTACTTAGCTCAATAACTTTGGCTTCGTCAATTTCCACGCCAAGGCCCGGCTTCGTTAACGGTTTAAAGAAACCGCCTTCCATGCTGAAGTCTTCTTTGTTTTTCACAAAATCGAGCAGCTCCGCGCCCTTGTTATAGTGAATCCCCATGCTCTGTTCCTGGAACACGGCGTTGCGGGATACAAAGTCCACATGCAGACAGGCTGCCAGCGCGATCGGCCCGAGCGGACAGTGCGGCGCCAGCGCCACATCGTAGGCTTCGGCCATCCCGGCAATTTTGTAGCATTCGGTGATGCCGCCCGCGTGGGAGAGGTCCGGCTGCAGGATCGCAATGCCGCCTGCTTCCAGCACGCGCTTGAACTCGAAGCGCGAGAACATGCGTTCACCCGCCGCGATGGGAATGTGGGTCTGTTCAGCCAGCTTCGGATAGTACTCTGCCTGCTCGGCCAGCACCGGCTCTTCGATAAACAGTGGGCGATACGGCTCCAGCTCTTTAATCAGCACTTTGGCCATCGGCGCGCTGACGCGGCCGTGGAAGTCCAGACCAAACTCGATCTCGTTGCCGAAGGCTTCACGGATTTGCGCCACGGTATTCACCGCGCGATCCACCGCACGCGAGTTGTCGATAATGCCCATCTCTTCGCAGCCGTTGAGCTTGAAGGTATCAAAGCCAATGTTGCGCAGCTGCGTGATGCCGTCGATCACTTCCGCAGGACGGTCGCCGCCGACCCAGCTGTAGGCTTTAATTTTGTCGCGCACCAGGCCGCCCATCAGCTGCCAGACCGGCGCGTTCAGCACTTTGCCTTTGATATCCCACAGCGCCTGGTCGATACCGGCGATGGCGCTCATCAGAATCGGCCCCCCGCGGTAGAAGCCCGCGCGGTACATCACCTGCCACAGGTCGTTGATGCGTGCCGGATCCTGACCAATCAGGTATTCACCCAGCTCGTGAACCGCCGCTTCTACGGTGCGCGCGCGTCCTTCAATCACCGGTTCGCCCCAGCCCACAACCCCTTCATCGGTTTCAATTTTCAGGAACATCCAGCGCGGGGGTAAACGGTACGTGGTGAGTTTGGTTATTTTCATTTCACTGCCTCTCGATACGCTTTCACAAATGCTGCCGCCTGCTGTGCGGTACGCTCCACGGACTGCCCGGCGCGATACAGATCGCTGCCCAGTCCCGCGCCCACACAGCCCGCGCTCATCCACTGGCCCAGGTTTTCTGGCGTTACGCCGCCCACGGCAAAGACCGGCACGCTGGCGGGCAATACCGCTTTCAACGCTTTGATGTAGTCCGGTCCAAAAGCCGATGACGGAAATATTTTGAGCGCCTGTGCGCCCGCATCCAGGGCAGTAAAGGCTTCCGTGGCGGTGGCGCATCCCGGGCAGACGGTCATGCCGTAACCCACCGCGCGGCGGATCACCTCAGGCTGAATGTTGGGCGTGACGATAAGCTTGCAGCCCATTTTCGCCAGTTCATCCACCTGCTCCGGGTGCAGCACGGTGCCTGCGCCAATCAGCGCCTTCTCACCGAACGCCTCCACCACGGCCGGAATGCTTTTTTCCCATTCCGGCGAGTTGAGCGGGATTTCTACCGCGTCGAATCCGGCGTCGATAACCGCACCGACGTGGGCTAACGCCTCATCGGGCGTGATGCCGCGCAAAATCGCGATAAGGGGAAGATCAGTTTGCCACTGCATGAGCGATGCTCCTTATTCCTGCCTGAAATGCCGTGTCGCCGGATACCGTTGCAACATCACACCCAACGGCGCGGAACGCCTGCTCGTAGCGCGACGTCAGCGATGCGCCGGCGACAAGGGTGACGGCCTGCTCGTGCGCGATGAAATCACGCATGCTGGCGACTTCTGCGCCAATCAGCAGGCCGGAGAGAAATTCGCTGACCTGCTCGCGCGGGAGATTTCCCAGCACGTGCGAGGCGCGAACCTCAAAAAGCTGCGGCAAAACATCAGGAGAAGCGATCCCACGTTCAAGCCCGGCAGCAAACGCCTCTGACGAGGCTTCTTGCTCCGGCAAACCGGCTCCCACCAGCGAGTGGTTGAGCAGCAAATGGTGCAGCTCGCCGGTCATCACGGTGCGAAAATCGTGGATTTGCTCAGCATCAGCCTGGACCCACTTGCAGTGCGTTCCGGGCATGACGTAGACAGAAGAAGGAGAAAGCGTACGCGCGCCAAGCAGCTGCGTCTCTTCGCCGCGCATCACGTTGTGGTTATCGTCGCGAGAGACGCACAAGCCGGGAATAATCCAGATATTGTCGCCAACGGACGTTAACTGCTCGCCAATAGCGGAGAAATGGGCGGGAACCGGCAGATAAGGCGCGACTTTCCAGCCTACGTTACTGCCGACCATACCCGCCATGACCACCGGCGTGGCGCTATCGCGCCAGTTTTGTGTGACCTCTGCTAACACCGCCTCGGGGGATTTACCGTTCAGGCGCGTCACGCCTGCTTCTGATTGCCTGCTCTCCAGGCACTGCTCGCCCTTATAAAGCCAGGCGCGCAGATTGGTCGATCCCCAGTCAATTGCGATGTAGCGAGATGTCATGTGATTTCCTTCAGCCTTCGTGTCGAACTGGCGATCATGGTAAGTGCCGCCTGCTCTGCCGCATCGCCATCCTGATGCCGTATCGCATCGAACAGCGCTTTATGTTCCTGGAGCGTTTTCGGCATGTTGGCCTCATCGCCCATCCAGGTACGTTCAAATACTGCTCGCTGTAGCGAGCTGATCGCCACGCTAAGCTGCTGTAATACCGGGTTATGCACCGACTGCAGCACCGCTTCGTGGTAGCGAATATCCGCCTCGTTAAACGCTTCCCGGTTCTGGTTATTGGCGATCATGTCGTTTAAAGCCGACTCAATCTGCGCCAAATCGCCGGACGTTGCGCGCTCCGCCGCCCAGCGGGCGATGGCCGGTTCAACCAGGTTTCGTACCTCGCTCATCGCACCGATAAGCCTTGGGTCGTAGTCGTTTTCCAGCACCCACTGCAGAACGTCGGTATCGAGGTAGTTCCACTGGTTGCGCGGGGCAACAAACGCGCCGCGGTACCGTTTCATTTCAATCAGCCGTTTCGCCATCAGCGAGCGGAACACTTCCCGGATGATGTTGCGCGAGGTTTCAAACTCCTCACACAGTTCGGCCTCTGCGGGCAGCGGTGAACCGGGAACGTATTTGCCCCCCACAATCTGGGTGCCCAGCGTGATGACGATGCGATCGGTTTTATTGAGAGTCATGGAGAGTCCTTGTGCTCTGTATGTCCATCACTACTTTACCGCGACCGCTGAATTTCACCTCACTTTTGCAGTACAAACGTGAGGGAGTTCGTCTTTGCTGTGGTGGTAATGTAGTACAATTACTTAATGTTGTACTACAATACAGATCACAAAAAGAACAATTCAATGAATTCAGCGCAAAAAAAAGCCCCGGTTGATAACCGAGGCTGATAATTAAAAATAAGCGTTACTGCAGCACAAACTTCTCGATCGCGTAGGCAACGCCGTCTTCCAGGTTGGATTTGGTCACGAAGTTGGCCACTTCTTTCACCGACGGAATGGCGTTATCCATCGCCACGCCCATGCCAGCGAACTCAATCATCGCGATGTCGTTTTCCTGGTCACCCAGCGCCATGATCTCTTCCGGTTTGATACCCAGCGCATCAGCAAGCGATTTTACGCCTGTGCCTTTATTGACGCGTTTATCGAGGATTTCGAGGAAGTATGGCGCGCTTTTTAGCACGGTGTACTTCTCTTTTACCTCCGCCGGAATGCGTGCGATGGCTTTATCCAGGATTTCAGGCTCGTCGATCATCATCACTTTCAGGAACTGGGTCGCCGGGTCCATCTTCTCGGCTTCACAGAACACCAGCGGGATCGTCGCGACAAAGGATTCATGCACCGTGTAGTAGCTGATGTCGCGGTTAGCGGTGTACAGCGTGTTGCGATCGAGCGCGTGGAAGTGCGACCCCACTTCACGGGACAGTTTTTCCAGGAACAGGTAGTCATCATAGTTCAGCGCGGTTTGCGCCACCGTGCTGCCGTCTGCAGCTTTCTGCACCAGCGCACCGTTGTAGGTGATGCAGTAGTCGCCCGGCTGATTCATGTGCAGCTCTTTCAGGTAGCTGTGTACGCCCGCATACGGACGGCCCGTGGTCAGGACCACATTCACGCCCTTCGCGCGTGCGGCGGCGATCGCGTTTTTAACGGCTGGAGAGATGGTGTGGTCTGGCAGCAGCAGCGTGCCGTCCATGTCGATTGCAATGAGTTTGATAGCCATGAGATCCCCGGGATAAATGAGTGCTGCCTCATGCTAACGCGATTAAGCCCACAAAAATAGAGCTACATTGCGCAACAGAAATACCCCTTTTACGCAAATCCCGGGGAGCGCTGACTTACTCGCGGGTAAGGACGATTTTGCCAAACGCGCCGCGATCGAGGTGTTCAAACGCCTGTTCAAGCTCGTTAAAACGGTAGCGATGTTCGATCACAGGTTTCAGTCCGGTCACATCCACGGCGCGGACGAAATCTTCCAGCGCCCGGCGGTGGCCTACGCCAATCCCCTGAATGACGGGGGATTTCAGCAGCAGTTCGCCAGCTGAGAGCGTAATCTCCGTCCCGGCCAGCACGCCAATCACGGAGATACGCCCGTGAACGGCAACGGCGCGCAGGGAATGCTTCAGGTTCTCTCCCCCTACGGTTTCGATAATATGGTCGATGCCGCGATCCTGCGTGAGCGCCAGCGTATTTTCCGCCCAGTCGCCCTTCAGACGATTGATGCCCTGATTAGCCCCCAGTTTTTTGGCCTGCGCCAGTTTTTCATCGCTTCCCGAGGTGACAAACACCTCTGCGCCGTGCGCTTTTGCGATTTGCAAAGCAAAAAGCGCCACGCCGCCCGTGCCCTGCACCAGCACCGATTGCCCGGCGCGCAGCTGGCCGCGTTCCACCAGCGCAAACCAGGCGGTAAGCCCTGCGCAGGGCAGCGTGCTGGCCTCGGCGTCATCCAGGGTCTCCGGAGAGGCCACCAGCGCGTCTTCCTTCACAATCACATACTCGGCCAGCATGCCCTGGAAGTATCCGCCGGACGTTTTATAGGGCAGATTGCGCGCGTCCGCCTGCGGCTTACCGTCGATCCACTCAGGGAAGAAGGTTGAGATGACCCGCGCGCCGGGTTTGAAGCGCGTAACACCTTCACCAATGCTGTCCACCACGCCCGCCATGTCAGACGCCGGGGTAAACGGGAAGGAAAGCGGGATCGGCATCGTGCCTTCAACAACCATTTTATCGCGATAGTTAAGCGCAACGGCATTCACCCGCACGCGCACTTCACCCGGGCCTGGCTGTGGAACGGGTGCCTGAGTCAGCTTGAGGCTCTCGCGCCCAAGGGCGTCCATGGACCAGCGTTGCATTGTCTCTGTCATTTTATTTCTCCTGCCATCAGATGAGCTTTAGTCCTGACAGTCTACCGTTGACTAAGCGTCGCCAGTGGCGATAAGTTTTCTCTTTATTGACGCCAGAATAGATACAATCCATGACCGATACGCTGAAGGATATTCCTGTTTTTGTGGCCGCCGTTGAGGCGGGTAGTTTCGCGCAGGCCGCCATTCGTCTGCATTTGTCACGTTCGGCGGTAGGAAAAAGCATCGCTCGCCTCGAGGAGCGGCTTGGTGTGCGTCTTTTTCACCGCACCACCCGCAGCCAGAGTCTGACCGATAACGGCGCCCTTTTTTATGAACGCTGCCTGCGGGCGCTGGAGGAGATTCGGGGTGCGGAATCGCTGCTTGAAACCGGAAAACAGCATGTCAGCGGCCGCCTGCGCGTTGCTATGCCGGTGCTGTTTGGTCGCCAGTGCGTCGCCCCGCTGCTGATCGCGCTGGCGCAGGAACATCCCGGCCTTGAGCTTGAAATGTCATTCAGCGACCGCGTGGTGGATCTGGTGGAGGAAGGGTTTGATATGGCGGTGCGTAACGGCACGCTTCAGGACAGCAGCGTGCTGGTCGCCAGAAGGCTGGGCGAACACCGCATGGTGCTGTGCGCCGCGCCGGAGTATTTGCAGAAGAAAGGCCAGCCACAAAGCGTTGATGATTTATCCCAGCATACGGCCATTAACTATCTGCGCGCAGGCAGAGTATTGCCCTGGCAGCTGATGGATAGCGAAGGAACGTCACGCACTTTTACACCCCGATCGTCGCTCAACATGGATGATTTGCAGGCGATCTGCGACGCTGCGCTGGCCGGACACGGCATTGCATGGCTGCCCTGCTGGATGGTCGTCAAAGATATTCACCTGGGTAAACTCGTCCCGCTCCTGAAGCAGGCACCGGATGTGCATTTCGACGTTCATGCGGTGTGGCAGCAGACGCCGCATCTGCCGCTGAGGGTAAGAATAGCGATAGATACGCTGGCGAGCCGTTTACCGTCCGTGATGTCGCTGGATATGCCTGCGCCCATAAAAAAGCCGCGCTAAAAGCGCGGCCAGTTATCGTGCGGTATAACGACGATTAAATATCGATATTTGCCGCTTTCAGGGCGTTCTCTTCGATGAAGGCACGACGTGGTTCAACCGCATCGCCCATCAGGGTCGTGAACAGCTGGTCCGCAGCAATCGCGTCTTTAACGGTTACGCGCAGCATGCGGCGGCTTTCCGGATCCATGGTGGTTTCCCACAGCTGGTCCGGGTTCATTTCGCCCAGACCTTTATAGCGCTGGATCGCGAGGCCCCGACGGGACTCTTTCACCAGCCAGTCCAGCGCCTGCTCGAAGCTGGCTACCGGCTGACGACGTTCGCCACGTTCGATGAACGCATCGTCTTCGATCAGCCCGCGCAGCGTCTCGCCGAGCGAGCAGATACGGCGGTATTCCGGACCGGTCACAAACTCGTGTTCCAGCGGGTAGTCGGTATCAACGCCGTGGGTACGCACGCGAATAATAGGCTCGAACTGCTTATCGGCGTTCTGCTGGATATCGCATTTCCACATGCTGCCGTGCTGCTCTTTCTCGTTCAGATCGGTCACCAGAGCGTTCACCCAGCGGGTCACGGTCTGCTCGTCGCTCAGATCGGCTTCGGTCAGGGTTGGCTGATAAACCAGCTCCTTCAGCAGCGTTTTCGGATAACGGCGTTCCATACGCGTGATCATTTTCTGCGTGGCGTTGAACTCGGACACCAGACGCTCCAGCGGCTCACCGGCCAGTGCAGGGGCGTGAGAGTTCGCGTGCAGGGTCGCGCCATCAAGGGCGATTGCGATTTGGTACTGATCCATCGCTTCGTCGTCTTTAATGTACTGTTCCTGCTTGCCTTTCTTCACTTTGTACAGCGGTGGCTGTGCAATGTAGACGTGGCCACGCTCAACGATTTCAGGCATCTGACGATAGAAGAAGGTCAACAGCAGCGTACGAATGTGCGAGCCGTCGACGTCCGCATCGGTCATGATGATGATGCTGTGGTAGCGCAGTTTGTCCGGGTTGTACTCGTCACGGCCGATGCCGCAGCCCAGCGCGGTAATGAGCGTCGCCACTTCCTGAGAAGAGAGCATCTTGTCGAAACGGGCTTTCTCAACGTTGAGGATTTTACCCTTCAGCGGCAGAATCGCCTGGTTCTTACGGTTACGGCCCTGCTTCGCAGAACCGCCTGCGGAGTCCCCTTCCACGAGGTACAGTTCGGACAGCGCCGGGTCGCGTTCCTGGCAGTCAGCCAGTTTGCCCGGCAGGCCTGCTAAGTCCAGCGCGCCTTTACGACGGGTCATTTCACGGGCTTTACGCGCCGCTTCACGGGCACGTGCCGCATCGATAATTTTGCCCACCACGATTTTCGCGTCGGACGGGTTTTCCAGTAGGTATTCGCTCAGCAGTTCGTTCATCTGCTGCTCAACGGCCGATTTCACCTCGGAAGAGACCAGCTTGTCTTTGGTCTGTGAGGAGAACTTCGGATCCGGCACCTTCACGGAGACCACGGCAATCAGGCCTTCACGGGCGTCGTCACCGGTGGCGCTGACTTTCGCTTTCTTGCTGTAGCCTTCTTTGTCCATGTAGGCGTTCAGGGTACGGGTCATCGCCGCACGGAAGCCCGCAAGGTGCGTACCACCGTCACGCTGTGGAATGTTGTTGGTGAAGCAGTAGATGTTTTCCTGGAAACCGTCGTTCCACTGCAGCGCCACTTCCACGCCGATACCGTCTTTTTCGGTAGAGAAATAGAAGATATTCGGGTGAATTGGCGTTTTGTTCTTGTTCAGATACTCAACGAACGCTTTGATACCACCTTCGTAATGGAAGTGGTCTTCTTTGCCGTCACGCTTATCTTTCAGGCGAATAGACACGCCGGAGTTCAGGAACGACAGTTCGCGCAGGCGTTTCGCCAGGATGTCGTACTCGAATTCGGTGACGTTGGTGAAGGTTTCATGGCTCGGCCAGAAACGTACCAGGGTACCGGTTTTGTCGGTATCGCCGGTGACGGCCAGCGGGGCCTGCGGCACGCCGTGAGTATACAGCTGACGGTGAATTTTGCCTTCGCGCTGAATAACCAGCTCCAGCTTCTGCGACAGGGCGTTAACCACGGAGACGCCTACGCCGTGCAGGCCGCCGGAAACTTTATAGGAGTTATCGTCGAATTTACCGCCTGCGTGCAGGACGGTCATGATCACTTCCGCAGCAGATACACCCTCTTCCGGGTGAATACCGGTTGGGATGCCACGACCATCATCGGTGACGGAGACGGAGTTGTCCGCATGGATGGTGACCACGATGTCTTTACAGTGACCCGCGAGCGCTTCGTCGATAGCGTTATCTACCACCTCGAATACCATGTGGTGCAGACCGGTGCCGTCATCCGTGTCGCCGATATACATACCCGGGCGCTTACGCACCGCATCCAGCCCTTTCAGGACTTTGATACTGGAGGAGTCATAAGAATTCGACATCAACGTTTCTCGCTCATTTCAACTTGGGTTAATCCGTTATTTTACCCTTTTCCACGGTAAACATCTTCGAATTTTCGTCCGACATGTCTATAACGTGTTCAGCGCTAATGGCGCTGACGAAAACCTGCGACTGCGTGGCTTTTAAGCGGCTGGCAAGCAGCCCGCGCCGCGCGTCGTCGAGTTCCGAGGCAAAATCATCTATCAGGTACAGGCAGCGTCTTCCGCTCTCGCGGGTGAGAAACTCTCCCTGTGCCAGGCGCAGCGCGCACATCAGGAGCTTGAGCTGCCCGCGCGACAGCGTATCTTCCACCGGCGCACCGTCGGCACGAATGCGGAAATCCGCCTTGTGCGGGCCGTGCGCGGTGTAGGTCAGCATGCGATCGCGCTCGAAGTTTCTCTCTAACACCTCGGCATAATCCGTCTCTTTCTCCCAGCCACGCTGGAAGGAGAAGGTGAGAGAGAATTCGGGTAAAAACTGTTTGCAGGTATCGGCCATGTCTTCGGCGATACCTGCGCTGTATTCGGCACGCCAGTTGCTGATTTGTTCCGCAAGGGGAATGAGTTCCATATCCCACGGACGCAGCTGGGCGTAACGTGTCACCTGGCGCAGCGCAGCGTTACGCTGCTTGAGCAGGCGCTTCAGGTTGCTCCAGGCGTTAAAGAAACCGGCTTCGTTGTGAAAGCATCCCCAGTCGAGGAACGCTCTTCTGTATTTGGGGCCGCCGTTGAGTAAAGTAAACCCCTCCGGCGTGATCAGCTGCATTGGCATCAGCAGCGCCAGCTCCGCCACTTTATGGCCGTCGGTGCCGTCGATGCGCACCTTGCTGTCGCCCTGCTTGTCTTTGGTCAGGCCGATGGCGGTTTCCCGCTCTGCGCCCTGCAAACGCCCGTGCAGAACAAAGGATTCCTGCTCATGGCGAATGACGCGACCAATCTGCAAACTGCGAAACGCCCGACCGTGGCCGAGCGTATAGATGGCTTCCAGCACGCTGGTTTTGCCGCTGCCGTTTGCGCCAACCAGGAAGTTAAAGCCAGGGGATAAAGCGAGATCCGCGCTTTCGATATTGCGAAAGTCGCGGATCAACAGACGGGTGAGCGACATTACAGTCTCATTGGCATGACAACATAGGCAGCCGACTGTGATGCGGCATCTTCAATCTGTACGCTTGAAACGGAGTCGGTCAGCAGAATGCGCACGTTCTCGCATTTCAGCGCGTTCAGCACATCCAGCACGTAGCTGACGTTGAAGCCGATTTCCATCTCGGTTCCGGCGTAGGTGACGTCCAGAATTTCTTCTGCCTCTTCCTGCTCCGGGTTGTTCGCGGTGATTTTGATCTGGTTTTCACTCACGTACAGGCGCACGCCGCGGAATTTCTCGTTAGAGAGGATCGCGGCACGGGCAAAGGCCTGCTTGAGGCTGTCGCAGCCTGCTTCCAGCGTTTTGTCCGGATTCTTCGGCAATACGCGGCGATAATCCGGGAAACGACCGTCAACCAGCTTAGACGTGAAGACAAAATCGCCCACGTGTGCGCGGATGTTGTTGCTGCCGATCTGCACGCGCAGCGGCGTGTCGCCACCGTCGAGCATACGCATCAGCTCAATCACCCCTTTACGCGGCACGATCACCGAATGGTTTGGCAGTGAATCGCCAATCGGCATAGAACAGACCGCCAGACGGTGGCCGTCGGTGGCTACGGTACGCAGCTCTTCACCTTCGGTTTCAAACAGCATGCCGTTTAAGTAGTAACGAACGTCCTGATGCGCCATGGAGAACTGCGTGGCTTCAATCAGACGCTTCATCGTCGCCTGCGGCAGGGTGAATTCAACTTCGCTCTGCCAGTCATCCAGATTCGGGAAGTCGGCGGCGGGCAGCGTGGAGAGGGAGAAACGGCTGCGCCCGGAGCGCACCAGCATGCGGTCGCCCTCCAGCTGCACGGCGATTTCAGCGCCTTCCGGCAGCCCACGGCAAATATCAAAGAATTTACGTGCCGGAACCGTGGTCGCGCCCGCGTCGTGCGGCTGAGTCAGCGTAACGCGCGCAATCATTTCCATTTCCAGATCCGTGCCGGTCAGCGACAGCGTACCGTCAGCGACCTGAAGCAGCAGGTTTCCGAGAATAGGCAGCGTTGGGCGGCCACCTAATGGGCCACTCACCTGTTGCAGCGGTTTTAATAAATGTTCACGTTCAACGGTAAATTTCATAGCGTCACGATGATAATGTTCTGATTAAATTGGAAAAATCTTCTTTTATGTCGTGGCTTTCTTCGCGTAACTGCTCAATCTTACGACAAGCGTGCAGCACGGTCGTATGGTCACGGCCACCAAACGCATCGCCGATTTCCGGCAGACTGTGGTTGGTTAACTCCTTTGCCAGCGCCATCGCCATCTGACGCGGACGCGCCACCGAGCGGGAACGACGTTTAGACAGTAAATCTGCCACTTTGATCTTGTAGTACTCAGCCACCGTCTTTTGAATATTGTCGATAGTGACCAGTTTTTCCTGCAATGCCAGCAAATCGCGCAGCGCTTCACGCACAAAATCGATGGTGATCGCACGACCGGTGAAGTTGGCGTTGGCAATCACACGGTTCAGCGCGCCTTCCAGCTCACGCACGTTGGAGCGCAGACGCTTGGCAATAAAGAACGCCACCTCACCCGGCAGGCGAATGTCGTTTTCATCGGCTTTCTTCATCAGGATCGCGACGCGGGTTTCCAGCTCCGGTGGCTCGATCGCCACGGTCAGGCCCCAGCCGAAGCGGGATTTCAGACGATCTTCAACGCCGTTGATCTCTTTTGGATAACGATCCGAGGTCAAAATGATCTGCTGATTGCCTTCCAGCAGGGCATTGAAGGTATGGAAAAATTCTTCCTGCGATCGTTCTTTATTGGCAAAGAACTGGATGTCATCGATCAGCAGGGCGTCAACGGAACGATAGTAGCGTTTAAACTCTTCGATCGCATTGTTTTGCAGGGCTTTTACCATGTCCTGAACGAAGCGCTCGGAGTGCATATACACCACTTTCGCATTTGGCTTGCGCGCCATAATGCCGTTACCCACCGCATGCAGCAGGTGCGTTTTACCCAGACCCGTGCCGCCATAAAGGAACAGCGGGTTATAAGCACCACCGGGGTTATCAGCAACCTGACGGGCCGCCGCGCGCGCCAGCTGGTTCGACTTACCTTCAACGAAGTTATCGAAGGTGTGCTTAACGTTAACGTTAGAGCGATAGGTTGGCTCAGCGGGCGCAGGGACGTTATCCCAGCCCTGACGAGCAGGTGCGACGCGAGGGGCCGGAGCAGGAGCGGCCTGAGCAGGCGCGGCTACGTTCACGGTTTCACGTACGGTTTGGGTGACCGGCTTTGTGCCCACTTCAAAGCGCAGCTGTGGGGCATCTGACCCGCAGAAATCGTTCAGCAGTCCATTGATGTTATTAAGGTACTTGTCCCTTACCCAATCGAGCACAAAACGGTTTGGCGCATACAAAGCCAGCGTGTTATCGCTCAGTTCCGCCTGCAACGGGCGGATCCACATACTGAATTCTGTGGCTGGTAACTCATCCTGCAATCGGGCAAGACACTGCTGCCAAAGCGAAAGTGACACGGCGGACTCCACTCGAACAATAAAAGAAAACTATTGAATATTCATGATTGTTGGCGCACATCGACATGACCCTGTGCAAAAGGGGGATGTGCGAATTGCTATCTGCAATTTAATCCTGACCAGGATCCTGGGATCCCGATCGGGACCGCGGATCATAGCCTAAACTGAGCCAGAGATCTTCTGTTTCTCACAGATTCTTCCCGATTTATCCACAGGAAGATCCGAAACCGGGTAAGTGTAAACGATCCTGACGCGAGTGCCCCACGATTTAGCCCGCATATTGGAAAAATTAATGAGCACAGACAATTTATTGCTTAAATGATCTAACGAAGATCCGGGACGATCCTTGCGCTTTGTTCGGGAGCCCGTATAATCCTCGACCCGGCGCGTGATGCTCATCTTCCTGCGTCGTCCGTTGCTCATTTTCCACGCGAAAACGTGCGGAAATACGCGGGAAATAAGGAAAGAGAATTGACTCCGGAGTGTACAATTATTACAATCCGGCCTCTTTAATCACCCACGCTGAGGCGTTAGTCGTTCGAAACTCGTTCGGGTATACGCAAAAGTCAGTGAATTTATTCAAGTTTAGGTAGAAATCGCCATGAAACGCACTTTTCAACCGTCTGTACTGAAGCGCAACCGTTCTCACGGCTTCCGTGCTCGTATGGCTACTAAAAATGGTCGTCAGGTTCTGGCACGTCGTCGTGCTAAAGGCCGCGCTCGTCTGACCGTTTCCAAGTAATAAAGCTAACCCCTGAGTGGTTAAGCTAGCATTTCCCAGGGAGTTACGTTTGTTAACTCCCACTCATTTCACTTTCGTCTTCCAGCAGCCACAACGGGCTGGCACGCCGCAAATCACCATCCTCGGCCGCCAAAATTCGCTGGGGCATCCCCGCATCGGTCTCACAGTCGCCAAGAAAAATGTTAAGCGTGCGCATGAACGCAATCGGATTAAACGTCTGACGCGTGAAAGCTTCCGTTTACGTCAACACGAACTGCCTTCTATGGATTTCGTGGTGGTGGCGAAAAGGGGGGTTGCCGACCTCGATAACCGTGCTCTCTCGGAAGCGTTGGAAAAATTATGGCGCCGCCACTGTCGCCTGGCTCACGGGTCCTGATAGCCCTCATTCGGGTCTATCAGCGCCTGATTAGTCCGCTACTCGGGCCACATTGCCGTTTCACGCCAACATGCTCAAGCTACGGAATTGAGGCATTGCGCAGGTTTGGAGTGATAAAAGGCAGTTGGTTGACGGTGAAACGCGTATTAAAATGCCACCCTTTACACCCAGGTGGAGACGACCCCGTCCCTCCAGGACCCTTTGATACCAGAGAACACTAACGATGGATTCGCAACGCAATCTTCTTATCATCGCTTTGTTGTTCGTGTCTTTCATGATCTGGCAGGCATGGGAGCAGGATAAAAATCCTCAACCCCAGCAGCAGACCACGCAGACCACGACCACCGCAGCGGGTAGCGCCGCCGACCAGGGCGTACCGGCCAGTGGCCAGGGGAAACAGATTACGGTTAAGACCGATGTGCTTGAGCTGACTATCAACACCCGTGGTGGTGATGTTGAGCAGGCGCTGCTGTTGACCTACCCGAAAGAGCTGAAGTCTACCGAACCGTTCCAGTTACTGGAAACCACACCTGAGTTCCTGTATCAGGCTCAGAGCGGCCTGACCGGTCGTGATGGCCCGGATAACCCGGCTAACGGTGCGCGTCCGCTGTATACCGTCGAGAGTGATACCTTTGTGCTGGCCGATGGTCAGAACGAACTCGCTATCCCGATGACCTACACCGACGCGGCGGGCAATACCTTCACCAAAACCTTCACCCTGAAACGTGGTGAATATGCGGTGAACGTGGGCTACAGCGTACAGAACGCCGGTGAGAAACCGCTGGAAATCTCGACCTTTGGTCAGCTGAAGCAGTCCATCAATCTGCCGTCTCACCGTGACACCGGAAGCAGCAACTTTGCGCTGCATACCTTCCGCGGCGCGGCGTACTCCACGCCTGATGCGAAGTACGAGAAATACAAATTCGACACCATTGCCGATAACGAAAACCTGAACGTCAGCTCCAAAGGCGGTTGGGTGGCGATGCTGCAGCAGTATTTCGCGACCGCGTGGATCCCGAATAACGACGGTACGAATAACTTCTACACCGCGAACCTGGGCAACGGTATTGCAGCTATCGGCTACAAATCACAGCCGGTTCTGGTGCAGCCGGGTCAAACCGGTAAGCTGGCAAGCACCCTGTGGGTCGGCCCGGAAATCCAGGACAAAATGGCTGCTGTTGCGCCGCACCTGGATCTGACCGTCGATTACGGCTGGTTGTGGTTCATCTCTCAGCCGCTGTTTAAGCTGCTGAAGTTCATCCACAGCTTCCTAGGTAACTGGGGCTTCTCCATCATCGTTATCACCTTCATCGTTCGTGGCATCATGTACCCGCTGACTAAAGCGCAGTACACCTCCATGGCGAAGATGCGTATGCTGCAGCCGAAGATTCAGGCTATGCGTGAGCGTCTGGGCGATGACAAACAGCGTCAGAGTCAGGAGATGATGGCCCTGTATAAAGCAGAGAAAGTAAACCCACTGGGTGGTTGCTTCCCGCTGCTGATTCAGATGCCAATCTTCCTTGCGCTGTACTACATGCTGATGGGCTCCGTTGAGCTGCGCCACGCGCCGTTCGCACTGTGGATCCATGACCTGTCTGCACAGGACCCGTACTACATCCTGCCGATCCTGATGGGCGTGACGATGTTCTTCATCCAGAAGATGTCGCCGACCACCGTGACCGACCCGATGCAGCAGAAGATCATGACCTTTATGCCGGTCATCTTCACCGTGTTCTTCCTGTGGTTCCCGTCAGGTCTGGTGCTGTACTATATCGTCAGCAACCTGGTGACCATCATCCAGCAGCAGCTGATTTACCGTGGTCTGGAAAAACGTGGCCTGCATAGCCGCGAAAAGAAAAAGTCCTGATTCGGTAAGTTAACGCTAAAATAAGGGCGGTCGATTGACCGCCTTTTTTATTTGTATTGAACGAGAGCAACCATGAGCCATAACGACACTATCGTCGCCCAGGCAACCCCACCGGGACGCGGTGGTGTAGGCATTCTGCGCATCTCCGGCCTGAAGGCGCGCGAGGTGGCCGAAGCGGTGCTGGGTAAACTGCCAAAGCCGCGCTACGCTGATTACCTGCCGTTTAAAGATACCGACGGCACGCCGCTGGACCAGGGCATTGCGCTGTGGTTCCCCGGCCCGAACTCCTTTACCGGCGAAGACGTGCTGGAGCTGCAGGGCCACGGCGGCCCGGTTATCCTCGACCTGCTGTTAAAACGTATTCTGACCCTGCCTGGCCTGCGCATTGCGAAGCCGGGCGAGTTCTCCGAGCGTGCTTTCCTCAACGACAAGCTCGACCTGGCGCAGGCAGAAGCGATTGCAGACCTGATCGACGCCAGTTCCGAACAGGCGGCCCGCTCCGCCCTGAACTCGCTGCAGGGGGCATTCTCCGCGCGCGTAAATCACCTTGTGGAAGCACTTACTCACCTGAGGATCTACGTGGAAGCGGCTATCGACTTCCCGGATGAGGAGATCGACTTCCTCTCTGACGGTAAAATCGAAGCCCAGCTCAACCAGGTGATGAACGATCTCGACGCCGTGCGTGCCGAAGCACGTCAGGGCAGCCTGCTGCGTGAAGGGATGAAGGTAGTGATTGCCGGTCGCCCTAACGCCGGTAAATCAAGCCTGCTGAACGCCCTGGCGGGCCGTGAAGCGGCAATCGTGACAGATATCGCCGGAACCACCCGCGACGTGCTGCGCGAGCATATCCACATCGACGGGATGCCGCTGCATATCATCGACACCGCCGGTCTGCGCGATGCCAGCGATGAAGTGGAACGCATCGGTATCGAACGCGCCTGGCAGGAGATCGAGCAGGCCGACCGCGTGCTGTTTATGGTGGACGGCACCACGACCGACGCCGTCGACCCGGCTGACATCTGGCCAGACTTTATCGCCCGTCTTCCGGCCAAGCTGCCGATCACCGTGGTGCGTAACAAAGCGGACGTCACCGGCGAAACGCTGGGCATCAGCGATGTGAACGGTCACTCACTGATTCGCCTGTCGGCGCGTACCGGTGAAGGCATTGACGACCTGCGTAACCATCTCAAGCAGAGCATGGGCTTTGACACCAGCATGGAAGGCGGCTTCCTGGCGCGTCGCCGTCACCTGCAGGCGCTGGAAGAGGCGGCAAACCACCTTGTTCAGGGTAAAGCGCAGCTGATCGGCGCGTGGGCGGGCGAACTGCTGGCGGAAGAGCTGCGTCTGGCGCAGCAGAATCTGAGCGAGATCACCGGGGAGTTTACGTCGGACGATCTGCTGGGAAGGATCTTCTCAAGCTTCTGTATCGGTAAGTAATCCCCGCTCAGTAATGGTGATTTCCTCCCGGGAAATCACCATTGTCCAAATGGCAACTCGCCTTATCTCTTTTCACCCCCTATGCTGCATGCCTGCATCTATGGGGGTTTTATGGCTCGTTTTCTGTTTTGTAGTTTCGCGTTGGTTCTGCTTTATCCGTCGGGCATTGATATGTATCTGGTGGGACTCCCCCACATCGCCCGCGATCTGGGTGCCAGCGAAGCGCAGCTGCACATCGCGTTTTCAGCCTACCTCGCGGGGATGGCGTCGTCGATGGTGTTTGCCGGGAAGATTGCGGATAAAGCAGGCCGTCAGCCTGTAGCGATAACGGGTGCCATCATTTTTGCCCTGGCGTCCATTCTCTGCTCACAGGCGCAAAACAGCGCCGTGTTCCTGTCGGGCCGCTTCATTCAGGGCATTGGAGCCGGTGGCTGTTACGTCGTCGCTTTTGCCATTTTGCGCGACACCTTAAGCGCCCAGCGCCGCGCCAAAGTGCTGTCGATGCTGAACGGTATTACCTGCATAATCCCGGTGCTGGCACCCGTAGTGGGCTACCTGATCATGCTGAAATTCCCGTGGCAGAGCCTGTTCTGGACCATGGCGGCGATGGGTGCGCTGGTCTTTATTTTGTCTATCACCGTACTGAAAGAGACCCATCCCGGCTCGCAGAATACGGGCCACACCGCAACCCTTCACCCAGCTGAAAAGCTGCTCAACCGCTTTTTCCTCAGCCGACTGGCCGTGACCACGTTAAGCGTGGCGGTGATCCTGACCTATGTAAACGTTTCCCCTGTCTTGCTGATGGAAACCATGGGCTTCGATCGCGGTCAGTATTCAACGGTGATGGCACTGACCGCGATGGTCAGTATGGCTGTCTCATTTTCTACCCCGTTTGCGCTGAACATTTTTCGCCAGCGCACGCTAATGCTGGCCTCACAGGCATTGTTCCTTGCCGCAGGCGTGATTCTGGCGACCGCGAGTTCGCACGCGGTGATGCTGGTGGGCATCACGCTCATCTGCGCCGGTTTTTCCGTCGGCTTTGGCGTGGCGATGAGCCAGGCGCTTGGGCCGTTCTCGCTGCGCGCGGGTGTGGCAAGTTCGGTATTGGGCATTGCGCAGGTCTGCGGTTCATCGCTGTGGATTTGGCTGGCAGCCGTTCTTGGTCTTAACGCGCTGAATATGCTGATCGGGATTCTGATTGGCTGTAGCATTGTCTGCATTACCTTACTTATGGTCATCCAGCCCGCGGCGCATTATGAAGAAGCCCATCAGCAGTCTCGATCTTAATCTCCTGCTTTGCCTGCAGCTTTTGCTGCAGGAGCGCAGCGTCACCAAAGCCGCGAAGCGGATGAACGTAACGCCGTCTGCGGTGAGTAAATCACTGGCCAAGCTGCGCGACTGGTTCGAAGACCCGCTATTTGTGAAAACGCCGTTAGGGCTGCTGCCCACTCCGCTGACGGTAAGCCTGGAGCAGGATCTGGCCGACTGGATGCAAATTGGCAATCAGATCCTCGATAAATTTCACCATGACTCCCCGGGCGGGCTGACGTTCGTGCTAGCTGCCGAAACGCCGTTGATGCTGATCCGCTTTAACGCCCTGCTGGAGCAGGTGAACCAGCGCTATCCGCAGGCTACGGTGAAGATGCGCCACTGGGATTACGATTCGCTGGATGCCATTACGCGTGGAGAGGTGGATCTGGGATTCACCGGGCGCGAAACGCACCCGCGATCGCGTGAATTGCTGAAGCTAATGCCGTGGTTTATCGACTACGAGATCCTGTTTAGCGACCGTCCGTGCGTGTATCTGCGTGAGGATCATCCGGCGCTACAGGAGGAGTGGAACCTGGAGACCTTTCTGCGCTACCCGCATATCAGCATTTTCTGGGAACGCAGCGACACCTGGGCGCTCGACGAGGTGCTAAGAGAGATGGGGCGCGAGCGTAATATCGCCATGAGCCTGCCCGGCTTCGAGCAGTCGATGTTTATGGCCGCACAGCCCGACCATAACTATATCGCCACCGCACCTTACTACTGCCATCACTACAATCAGCTCCACCAGCGGAAGCTGATCGCGCTTCCTATTCCCATTGACGAAGCGCAGGCCGAAAAGCTGACCGTGCCTTTCACCATGATCTGGCATAAACGGAACAGCCATAACCCCAAAATCCTTTGGTTGCGTGAGACAATCAAAGCGCTGTACGCCGCTCCAGGTCCTGTTTTTGCCTAAGAAAATGTAAAGTTCGGTCCTAAGTCTTCTCTTACTCCCATTTACTGATTAAAACAGGAGTCAAGTTAAGCGATAATCATGTAACCGTTTAACCGATTACGACCATTATCAGGGAGCGAAAAATGGCAACGCACTTTGCAAGAGGGATACTTACAGACGGACATCTCGTATCGGCCAGAATTTCTTCAGCCTGTCACAGTGAAGCGCTCACGCTTCCGGAGCACCGCAGGACGCGGTTTTTAGCCTCCAGAGCACTTCTCGCAGAGCTTATGTTCATGCTCTACGGCACCAGCGAGCTGCCGGACATTATTATCCAGCCAGAAGGCCGTCCGGTCTTCGCTGACCCGGAACTCCCCCGGTTTTCCATCGCCTATACTGGCAACATTATTGGTGTCGCGCTCACTACCGAGGGTGACTGTGGGCTGGATATGGAACTTCAGCGCGCGACGCGCAGCTTCCACGGTGCTAATGCGCATAACGACTACCCGCTCTCCAGCAATGAAAAGCTCTGGGTACGCAATCAAAACGATCCTGTTGAAGCCAGAGCCCAACTCATCACCCTGCGTCAGAGCATTCGTAAGCTCTGTGGATGTGCGTCTGACGATGCCAGCCTGTTGCAACTCCTGCCAGGATCAGGGCGCCTGCGTGCCACGAGAGCCACGCTGGTTGAAGCGCTCAGCGATGCTGAGGACGTGTTAATCTGGTCCATTGCCGTCACCCCGGCAATCGAACGTATGAAAATCTGGGAATTTGACAGTCAACAGGGATGGCGTAGCCTTCCTGATGTGCCCGAGCGCGCCAACGAGCCCGCCGCGCGCCTGATGCGTTTAACCAGTTTACCGGCAGAAAAAGCAATCACTCTTAGCTGATCCATTCAGGGTCATCATGATGAAACAGGAGTAATCATGTCTGATACGTTGAAAGTTGTTACGTTACTGGGAAGCCTGCGCAAAGGTTCATTTAACGGGATGGTCGCCCGCACCCTGCCACAGCTGGCACCTGCGGGGATGGAAATTAGCGCCCTGCCGTCCATTGGCGATATTCCGCTTTATGATGCTGACGTTCAGCAGGAAGAGGGATTCCCTCAGAGCGTTGAGGCGCTGGCGGAGCAAATTCGCCAGGCTGACGGGGTGGTCATCGTGACGCCAGAGTATAACTACTCGGTGCCGGGCGGCCTGAAGAATGCCATCGACTGGCTTTCTCGCCTGCCGGAGCAACCGCTCGCGGGCAAGCCGGTGCTGATCCAGACCAGCTCGATGGGCGCGATTGGCGGCGCGCGCTGCCAGTATCATCTGCGCCAGATCCTGGTGTTCCTGGATGCGATGGTGATGAACAAGCCGGAGTTCATGGGCGGTGTGATTCAGAATAAGGTCGACCCGCAGACGGGTGAAGTGGTGGATCAGAGCACGCGTGACCATCTTTCTGGCCAGCTGACGGCGTTTGGGGATTATATTAAGCGGGTTAAAGCCTGATAAAAAAGCCCGGTGGCGCTAGCGCTTACCGGGCCTACACTCGTCAGTAGGTCAGGTAAGCGAAGCGCCACCTGACACCACAAACCGCACCTTAGTGCGCGTCGATAAACACAATCTTCAGCACAAACAGCAGCGCCACAACGATCACACACGGACTCAGTTCGCGGAAGCGACCCGTACCGACCTTCATCACGCAGTAAGAGATAAAGCCCAGCGCGATACCTTCAGTGATCGAGAAGCTGAACGGCATCATCACGGCGGTGATAAACGCCGGTACCGCTTCGGTTAAATCTTCCCATTTCACGCGCGCCAGGCTCGATGTCATCAGCACGCCAACGTAGATCAGCGCGCCTGCAGCCGCATACGGTGGAACCATCCCCGCCAGCGGAGAAAGGAAGATCACCAGCAGGAACAGAATGCCGACCACCACCGCCGTCAAACCCGTACGGCCGCCCACGGACACGCCGGAAGAGGACTCAATGTAAGCGGTCACAGAGGATGTCCCGATGAAAGAACCCGCCACGGAGGAGACGCTATCCACAAACAGCGCCTGCTTCATGCGCGGGAATTTGCCTTTCTCATCCGCCAGACCCGCTTTGTCGGTCACGCCGATCAGCGTGCCGGAGGAGTCAAACAGGTTAACCAGCATGAAGGAGAAAATCACGCCCGCCAGACCGAGGTTCAGGGAGCCCGCCAGGTCAACGTGACCAATAACGGTAGAGACGCTCGGTGGCGCGGAGACGATCCCGTGATACTGGACATCGCCCAGCATCCAGCCCAGCAGCGTGGTGACCACGATGGACACCAGCACCGCCGCGTGAATATTGCGGGAAGCCAGGATCGCGATGATAAAGAAGCCCAGCACGCCCAGCAGCACGCTGTGAGAGGTCAGGTTGCCGATGCTCACCAGCGTTTCCGGGTTCGCCACGATCACACCGGCGTTTTTCAGACCCATCATGCCGATGAACAGGCCGATACCGCTGGTGATACCCACGCGCAGGCTCACCGGGATATTGGCAATCATCCAGTAGCGCACGCGGAAAATGGTCAGCAGCAGCAGGCCAACGGCGCCCCAGAAGATAGCGCCCATGCCAACCTGCCACGGCAGGCCCATCGCCTGAACGACCACGAACGCGAAGAACGCATTCAGACCCATTGCCGGTGCCAACGCAACCGGCAGGTTAGCGAACACACCCATCAGGATGCTGCCAAGGGCAGCAATCAGACAGGTGGTCACGAAGACGGCGCTGGTATCCATGCCAGCAACGCCCAGAATTTGCGGGTTAACAAAAACGATATACACCATCGTCAGGAAGGTGGTGAAACCGGCGATCACTTCGGTGCGTGCCGTTGTGCCGTGCTCGCGCAGTTTGAACACGCGCTCAAGCAGACCCTGACCAGATGTCTGGGTTGTGTGTTGTTGACTCATCATCAATTTCCGAACAAGGAGGGAAAATTCGTCGCTATCCTATACCAAAATGCGACAATAGTGGCGGTTATGAGATACTTTTTTCATTGATTTTGCTTATACGGCAACGATTGCGTCTCGTTAAACTGCCGTACGTAAACGTTAAACTTGTTAAAAGGGAAAGGCATGTCCGGAATTGAAGCGGTATTTTTCGACTGCGACGGAACGCTGGTCGACAGTGAGGTCATTTGTTCCCGCGCATATGTGGCCATGTTCCAGGAATTTGGCATTACGCTCGATCTCGAAGAGGTGTTCAAACGCTTTAAGGGCGTGAAGCTGTACGAGATCATCGACATCATTAACCAGGAACACGGTGTGGATCTGGCGAAAGCCGATCTGGAACCGGTGTACCGCGCCGAGGTCGCACGCCTGTTCGACTCCGAGCTGGACGTTATCGCCGGGGCTAACGCGTTGCTGGATGCGATGACGGTGCCAATCTGCGTGGTCTCTAACGGCCCGGTCAGCAAAATGCAGCACTCGCTGGGCAAGCTTGAGATGTTGCACCATTTCCCGGAAAAACTGTTCAGCGGCTACGATATCCAGCGCTGGAAGCCCGATCCGGCGCTGATGTTCCATGCAGCAAAAGCGATGAACGTCAACGTCGAGAACTGCATTCTGGTGGATGATTCGTCTGCGGGTGCACAGTCGGGGATTGATGCGGGCATGGAGGTGTTTTACTTCTGCGCCGATCCGCACAACAAGCCGATCGAGCATCCAAACGTGACAACCTTTACCGATCTGGCGCAGCTGCCGGAACTGTGGAAGGCGCGCGGGTGGGATATTACTCGCTGAAAAAACAAAGCCGGATGGCGCTAACGCTTATCCGGCTTACAGGGCTCGTAGGGCGGGTAAGCGATAGCGCCACCCGCCACAAACATCACTCTTTCGGATCTTTACCCGCCAGCAGCTTGTCCAGCTCATCGCCGCCCACGTGACGGAAGTCCTGACCTTTCACGAAGTAGAAGATGTATTCGCAAATGTTCTGGCAGCGATCCCCGATACGCTCGATGGAGCGCGCGCAGAACAGGGCAGTCAGGACGCTTGGGATGGTACGTGAATCTTCCATCATGTAGGTCATCAGCTGACGCACGATGCCTTCATACTCCTGGTCGACTTTCTTGTCTTCACGGTAAATACGCACCGCTTCGTCCAGATCCATACGCGCAAAGGCATCCAGCACGTCGTGCAGCATCTGCACGGTGTGGCGGCCCAGCGACTCCAGGCTCACCAGCAGTGGCTGGTGCTGCTGAGAGAACTTCTCCAGCGCGGTACGGCAGATTTTATCCGCAACGTCACCAATACGCTCCAGCTCGGCGATGGTCTTGATGATCGCCATCACCAGACGCAGATCGCTCGCCGTCGGCTGGCGTTTCGCGATAATGCGCACGCAAGCTTCGTCGATAGCCACTTCCATCATGTTGACGTTTTTGTCGCCTTCAATGACGCGCTTCGCCAGCTCGCTGTCCTGGTTGTGCATCGCCGTAATTGCATCAGAAAGCTGCTGCTCGACCATGCCGCCCATGGTCATCACCTGGGTGCGAATGCTTTCCAGCTCTGCGTTGAACTGGCCGGAAATGTGTTTATTAAGATTGAGGTTGTCCATGGTTTCTCCACATGCACTAAGGCAAATCAACCGTAGCGGCCAGTAATATAATCTTCGGTTTGTTTCTTCGCGGGCCTGGTGAACAGCGCATCCGTATCGCTGAACTCAATCAACTCGCCCAGATACATAAACGCCGTATGATCGGAACAACGCGCAGCCTGTTGCATGTTGTGGGTCACGATAACCACGGTGTAATCCTGCTTCAGCTCGGTGATGAGCTCTTCAATACGGCCGGTTGAGATCGGGTCCAGCGCTGAACACGGCTCATCAAGCAGCAACACTTCCGGGCGAATGGCGATACCGCGCGCAATGCACAGACGCTGCTGCTGACCACCGGAGAGAGAGTAACCGCTCTGGTGCAATTTATCTTTGGTTTCGTTCCATAATGCGGCCTTGGTCAACGCCCACTGTACGCGCTCGTCCATATCGGCGCGGGAGAGCTTTTCAAACAGGCGCACGCCAAAGGCGATGTTGTCATAAATCGACATCGGGAACGGCGTGGGTTTCTGGAACACCATGCCTACTTTGGCACGCAGCAGGGCGATATCCTGGGCCTGGGTCAGAATGTTTTCGCCGTCCAGGATGATTTCACCTTCGGCGCGCTGCTCCGGATAGAGCGAATACATTTTGTTAAAGGTACGCAGCAGCGTGGATTTTCCACAGCCGGAGGGACCGATAAATGCCGTGACCTGGTTCTTCGCGATATCCAGGTTGATGTTCTTCAGGGCATGGAATTTGCCGTAGTAGAAGTTCAAATCACGAACCTGAATCTTACCCGGGGCAGTATCAACCATACTCATTGACTCATTTCCTCATTCGGCGCCGCGAGCTGCCGCGCCGTAAAAATTTAACCGTGTTTCTTCTTCGCGAAAATGACGCGCGCCAGAATGTTCAGCAACAGTACGCAAAGGGTAATGATCAGCACCCCGGCCCAGGCCAGCTGCTGCCACTCCGCGAATGGGCTCATCGCAAATTTAAAGATCGTCACCGGCAGGTTGGCGATCGGCTGCATCATGTCCGTACTCCAGAACTGGTTGGAGAGGGATGTAAACAGCAGTGGCGCCGTTTCACCTGCAATACGCGCAATTGCCAGCAGGATACCGGTCATGATCCCGGAGATAGACGCTTTCAGCGTAATCGCGGAGATCATCTTCCATTTCGGCGTACCCAGCGCGTAAGCCGCTTCACGCAGGCTGTCCGGCACCAGTTTCAGCATATTCTCGGTGGTACGAATGACGATAGGCACCTGCAGCAGCGCCAGCGCAATCACACCCGCCCAGCCGGAGAAGTGTTCCATCTGCGCCACCACGACGGTGTAGACGAACAGACCCACCACGATAGACGGCGCGGACAGCAGAATGTCGTTGATGAAGCGAATCACTTCCGCCAGCCAGGATTTACGACCATATTCTGCCAGGTAGATGCCCGCCATGATGCCCAGCGGCGTACCGAAGACCGTCGCCCACAGGATCAGCAGGCCGCTGCCTGCCAGGGCGTTCGCCAGACCACCACCCGCCGTGTTTGGCGGAGGCGTCATCTCGGTGAACAGCGCCAGCGACATACCGTCAATTCCACGAACGATCGTCGAGAACAGGATCCAGACCAGCCAGAACAGGCCGAATGCCATCGTCGCCATAGAAAGCGTTAACGCAATCCGGTTTTTTATGCGGCGTTTGGCCTGCATTTTGCGGCGGGATTCCGCCAGCTCAGCGGTAGCTTGCATTTCGAGAGTTGCCATTAGCGTGCTCCCTCATTTTTAGCGAGACGCATAATCATCAGCTTGGAAATCGCCAGAACAATGAAGGTGATAACAAACAGAATCAGCCCCAGCTCCATCAGTGCCGCAACGTGCAGGCCGGATTCCGCTTCCGCAAATTCGTTTGCCAGTGCAGAGGTAATACTGTTGCCCGGCATGTAGAGCGACGCGCTGTCGAGCTGGTAGGTGTTACCGATGATAAAGGTGACCGCCATGGTTTCACCCAGCGCACGACCTAAGCCCAGCATCACGCCCCCGATCACCCCATTTTTGGTGAACGGAAGAACAATGCGCCAGATAACTTCCCAGGTGGTGCAGCCGATGCCGTAGGCTGACTCTTTCATCATCACCGGGGTTTGTTCGAAGACATCGCGCATAACCGCCGCAATGTAAGGAATAATCATGATGGCGAGGATCACACCCGCCGCCAGAATACCGATACCGAATGCCGGGCCTGAGAACAGGGCCCCCACAAACGGAATGGCGGAAAGCACGTTACCGACCGGCTCCTGGAAGTACGTTGCGAACAGCGGAGCAAAGATGAACAGACCCCACATGCCGTAAACGATACTTGGAATAGCCGCCAGCAGTTCGATAGCAATACCGAGCGGGCGTCGCAGCCAGCCTGGCGCCAGCTCCGTCAGGAACAGGGCAATACCAAAGCTCACCGGAACCGCAATCAGCAGGGCGATGAACGAGGTCACCAGCGTGCCGTAAATTGGCACCAGGGCTCCGTAGATATCGTTCGGCGCGTCCCACTCTTTAGTCCACAGGAAGGAGAACCCAAATTTCTGGATGCTCGGCCAGGAGGAGAAAATCAGAGACACGATAATGCCGCCCAGCAGCAATAGCACAATCAGCGCAGCCAGTTTGACCAGCGCGCTGAAAATCATGTCGCCTTTTTTACCCGGAGGGTTAAATGCAGGCTTGGTTGCAGCCATAAATCACTCTTCTGTTTGAGACGTTTTTACGAATATGCCCGGTGGCGCTGACGCTTACCGGGCCTACAGATTAAACCGTAGGGCGGGTAAGCGCAGCGCCACCCGCCATCTTCGTTAAATATATCCTGTTAGTACAGCGCTTTACCGCTGCTGTCTTTCACGTTGGTTTTCCATGCAGCACGAATCTGCTCAACCACGCTGTCTGGCAGGCTGGCGTAATCCAGGTCGTTAGCCTGTTTGCCACCATTTTTGTATGCCCAGTCGAAGAACTTCAGCACTTCAGTACCCTGCTCTGGTTTCTTCTGATCTTTGTGAATCAGAATGAACGTCGTAGAGGTGATTGGCCACGCGTCGTCACCTTTCTGGTTAGTCAGGTCCTGCGCGAAGGATTTGCTCCAGTCAGCGCCTTTTGCGGCGTTAGCAAAGTTCTCTTCGGTCGGGCTAACCGGTTTACCGTCAGCTGAAACCAGTTTGGTGTAAGCCAGGTTGTTCTGCTTAGCGTAAGCGTATTCTACGTAACCGATGGAGCCTGGCAGACGCTGTACGAACGCGGCGATACCGTCGTTACCTTTACCGCCCAGACCGGTTGGCCAGTTAACGGTAGAGCCGGAGCCGACTTTAGATTTCCACTCTTCGTTCACTTTCGCCAGATAGCTGGTGAAGACGAAGGAGGTACCGGAACCGTCAGCACGACGAACCACAGCGATATTCTGCGAAGGCAGCTTAACGCCCGGGTTCAGTTTGGTGATGGCTTCGTCATCCCATTTTTTGATTTTACCCAGGTAGATGTCACCCAGGGTTTTGCCGTCCAGCACCAGCTCGCCTGACTTCAGGCCAGGGATGTTAACGGCCAGCACAACGCCGCCGATCACGGTTGGGAACTGGAACAGGCCTTCCTGATTCAGTTTTTCATCAGACAGTGGGGCATCTGACGCGCCGAAATCTACGGTATTCGCGGTAATTTGTTTTACGCCACCGGAGGAGCCGATACCCTGATAGTTAACCTTGTTACCGGTTTCTTTCTGGTAGGTATCTGCCCATTTGGCATACACCGGCGCAGGGAAGGTTGCACCAGCGCCAGTCAGGCTTGCTGCTGCGAATGCAGAGAAAGCGCTCATCGATAAGGTCGCGGCGACAACAGTTGCGACAGTGGTACGCATAACTTTCATAATGTCTCCTGCAAGGATTTCGTAAATCATTGTTTAAGTGGCTACGATGAGCAAAATAGGACAAACAGGTGACAGATAAATGTACGAATTATGACATTTTTATGACAGTGCAAATCATTACCATAACCCTTTGAATAATTTATTCTTTTATTCAATAGGCGGTAATATTTTTGTCACATTAGTTGCAGTAAGTGTGGTCTATCCGGCGAAATATGACAACGGCTGTCATCAACAGCCGTCATGAGTTCAGTTTGAAAATTCCAGGGTTATGGTGGCATCTGCGTTAAACGTGCCGGGCGTCGGTCTGGCTCCGGTAGCGCTGGCCGGGGCGGCAGAGAACGTAATAGTACCGTTACTTTTTCCGCCAATAATGCTTGTAGAACCCATCTCCGTTTTGAGCGCGCCGCCGTTCACCATCACCGGGTCGCCGTTTGTATCGTAGATTTTGATCCCCACGTTGTTGTTTGACGTAGAAACCATCATGTTGTCGGCGCTGGCTGCCGTAGCGTTAAAATCAGCGTTCACCTTTTGCGAGCGGTCCAGGCCGGAACAACTCACCGTAACGGTTTTCTCAATTTTTTTACTGGTTATCGATGTGCCGGGCGTGGCGGAAAATTCAGAGGCGGGGATCTGACCAAAATCGATATTAATCACCTGCCCGTCGTTAATTTCACACTGCTGGGACGCAATGATTGAGCCTTTGATCCTGACTTTTGCGATCGCCTCTCCCCTGGGCAAATCATTAGATATTCCGCCGTAGACGAGGGCGACATCGGTCAGAGGAATTGTGACCAATCCGGTGATCGATTTTCGAATATAAAACGAGAGCATCGAAGACGTTCCGGTATCAAGCGTAATATCGTTTGACGAGCCACAGGTGTGAGAGGCTGTACTGCGGTTCGAAACGTGCTCAAAAGGAATTGCAGTGTAACCCACGTTTTTGATGAAGATCTTTACGCCGACATCGAGATATTCATTAAGATTGTAATAAGAGACCTCACCAATCTTTTTATCAAATACGAGACCGCCAGTTGGATCCGCTGTGTAGTAGATTGCCGAAAATCCCTTATTAAGCCGGTGCTTTGAATCGCAGGAACAGTTGACCTGATAGCTGTCGCTGGCCGTCGCTTCGGCGATATCCACCATCGTTTTTCCCGGAACGTTATCTTTCGCGCTAATACTCGTTTGCGGAAAATTCAGGTTAAGCACATGTGTGCCTGAAATGGTCGTGCAGGTTCCTGCCACCTCAGCGAACGCCGTCGGGCTGGCTAGTATCAGCAGGCCAGCGATAAATAAGCTCTTCATCTAAAATCCTTTTTAGTTACATACGACGGTTTGTTGGACCAGCGATGCTCCGGTCTGGGGAGAAATATGGAACGGTGCCCGGCATTCCACGACGTTACCCGCCCCCCACCGCAGCGCAAAAGATCCCTCTTCCGGAACGCCAGACAGGTAAAGCTGCCCGTTTTCTCCCACGATGCCCGTCAGCAGCTCACCTTTACTTTCGCCGTTCGCGACGGCACCAAACGGTGCAGGCTTGCCGTTTGCCAGTATGACGTTGAATAGCACCCGATAACCCAGGTGGGTCAGAAACTCTGCTTTGACAATCGCACCGCGGGTCGGCACAAGATCGATCACGCTGTTTTCAAGCTCCACGTTGGCTCGGGAGAAATAGTCGTTGTCGATGGCCACCCGGTTTTCGTCATAAGGATTAAGCTGGGTTTTCACCGCATAACCGCGCCAGTCGGTGGCCACGCCAGAGGTGTTTTCAACGGCTAGCCCCGACGCACCGGGCGTTTTGATCAGCGCAACCGTCTCTCCAAGCTGCTGCGAGAACGTGACGCCTTCACCGTGCACAATAACGCCCCCGCGCGCGCCGAAATTAAGGTGTTCGGCATTTGCACTGTAGGCGTAGCTGCCGTCCAGCGTGCCGTAAGTGCCGTTATAGGTCATCGCAAGGTTGCTGGCATCCGCTGCGCTATCGCCTGTCCAGGATTGTTGCAGGTTATACGAGAGATTATCCCGCTCCAGCAGCGTTCCACTTAACCCCACCTGATGGGATGCCTGCGCGCTGTCGTTTTGCGTCATGGCATAGTTGAGGTAACTGTTTTTCACCCAGCCGGACAGCGGAACCGAAAGAGAAAACATAAAGATGTTTTCGCCCCCGTTGTTATCCTCATCTTCGCTGGCACTGTCGTGGTGCGTCGCGCTATCGGTGTAGCTCCACGACACGTTCCAGGAAACCATGCCGAGATTGTTGCTGTAGCCAGTCTGGATCAAGCGTTCTACCGCCTCCGTTTGCCAGTACTGTTGACGGCTCAGCGTCAGATAAACGTTCCCCCAGCCGCGTCCAAAAGACTGAGTCCATGTTCCCTCCAGACGGCTACGGCGGTTGCCCGTTTCCCAAAAATTACTTTCATCCCCCTGACGCGATGACCACTCGTTGAGGGTATAAAAACCCTGAGTAGAATAGCGGTAGCCCACCAGCCTGAAATTCGTGTCGGTGGCATCAATACGCTTGGAGTATAAGAAACGATAGGATTGCCCCTGGGATTCATCGCCGTCATCAAACCGGGCTTTCGCCTGCGTCACGTCCATAGAAAGCGCGCCAAACGCGCCCAGATCTTTACCCACACCCAGCGCCGCCGCGCGGTACTCGTCCGCCAATTGCACGCCGCCATAAAGCGTGATGCCGGCTGGCAGCCCGCGCATGATTTGCGCCTGCATAACGTTTGGGGTAAAGCGATTGTCTTCCCGCATTTCGCCAATGCTGACGTCGAAGTCGGTTTGACCTTCACGTTTCAGAATGGCCAGCGAAGCATAAGGCTGGATAAAATGTTGCTCGCTGCCGTCCTCTTCTTTGATGGTCACGTCCAAATCCCCACCCGAGCTGGTGGTATTGAGATCGGTAAGGGCAAACGCTCCTTGCGGTACGGCAGACTGATAGATGACGTAACCATTTTGCTTGATCGTCACCATGGCGTTGCTTTTCGCTACGCCGCGCACCACAGGTGCGAAGCCGTTCATGCTGGCGGGCAGCATGTCATCATCGGTGTAAAGCCGCACCCCGCGCAGTCTGGCACCATCAAAAACATCGCTTGCCGACCAGGTATCGCCCACCATGAACTGGCTGCGCAGCCCGGGAATATCACGCTGTAGCCACGAGCTGACGGAGTGATATTCAGCATTGCCGCCTTCAGCGCTCAACGTACTGTAGTTACGTACCCGCCAGGCGCCGAGATTCAGACCATTTTGCAGGTTGAGGTAATAGCTATCCGCCGTGTCGTCGTAATCAGAGCGTACGGTATGGGAGCCTGAAAAGTCATAATTAACCGAAAGCGCATTGATCCCCTGGTCCCAGCGTTCGGGGCTGATATAGCCCATGGCATAGTTGTCCAGCCAAATCTGCGGTATCACAATATTGAGCGTCAGTTTGTCCGTATCGAACTGCCATACGGAACCTTCAACAAGCGGCCCCGGCGCGACGCAGGCATCGTCATCAATGTTTGTAAGCGCTTTGATGGCATCCGCTTTTACACCGAACGCTTTTAGCTGGCTGGACAGGTGGGTGAAGCAGGGCTGGATCTCCCCTTCCTGCTTATCCGCTATAAATGTGACCTCGCGGCGCTCACGTTTTTTCCCGTTAATAAGGATATCCACTTTGTACGTGCCGGGTGGCAGCGTGTTTGCACGATCGAACTGATGAATATCAATACCCGCCGGATGGTCAATCTCCAGCAAGGCGGGGTTAAAGAAGGCTTCTTTCGCCTGTAGCTGGCAAGCCAGCAGGAGCAGCGCCCCGGAGGCAAAGAGAACGTGAACAGGTGAACCGGCCATCTCGCATCATTCCTTGTTTTGCACTTAAAGGGAGAGATTCAGAGGCTCGCTAATCGCACCGTAATCATTGATAAAACGCCAACGAAGCGCTTTACCAGCCGCGCCTGCGGGTAAAGGCAGCGCTAGCTTCTCGAAGGGTATAAGCATATTGAGCGGAATTTCTTTGCCGTCGACGAACACGTCCATCACGTTGATATGAATTGGAGCAGGATTTTCTATTTGCAGATGGTTTCCTACGCGCTGCCATTTCACCTTCATATACGCTTTTTCGGGCGTCATATTGAGCGCCACCGGGCGCCAGAACAGTTTGATTCGGGTTTTAATGGCAATTTCCATCGTGTTGCTATCCGCACTGCTCCCGGATGGCGGAATATTTTTGATATTCAGCCAGAAAACCGATTCCCGATCTTCGGGAAGCGCTCCCTTGGTTTTAATAATGCGCAGGATTTTTTCCTGCTGCGGCTCCAGACGTGAAACCGGTGGAATAGCCGTGAAGGGAGGTGGGGTAGTCTCTTTTTTATCAAATGGCTCAACCCAAACCTGGATCAGGTAGGGGACGTTTGTCTCTTTATTGAAGATAGAAAACGTTTCATCAGCGCGATCGCTATTAAAAATCACGCGGGTTCCGCCGATAATAACCCCAGCGTAGGATAGAGACATATTCAAAAGACAAATAACAACGAACAGCGACTTAATAAAGTTGCACAACATAATTTCATCCGTGAAATGAGCCTGCTAAAGGAAAATTCGCCAGTACTCTCGCTTTTAACGTCAGCAGGCCCGGGCGAAAATCGATTACTTCATGTATTCGATGGTGAACTGTGAATCAGCGTTAGCTGTGCCTGGCGTAACATCGGCAGAAGTCGCGATATAACGCGCGATAAATTTCAGCTCAGCATTTCCTGAATCAATGGTTGTATAAGAGGAATCTTTGTACAGCTTAACCTGTGAATTATCAGCGCGGTTATAGATACGAATTGCCACGCCCGTCGCCGCGGTCTCTGTTCCCTCACCGGTATAGTCGCCTGGAGTCGATGCAGTTATCGGGGTGCCAATGGCTAAATCGCCATTGCCGTCAGAGGCTTCGGTGCCGTCAAAACGCGCTGCCGCCTGAGTGTACGTGGCCGGACATTTTTCCAGCTTATTGCTAAATTCGGTTGGGGCCGCAGTGGAGCCTACTATCGAGCCAAAAGCCGATCGGTTCACCTTACCCAGGGCGACGGTCTGGCCAATAGTATCCGTGGTGACTTCACAGGTGCTGTCGATAACCTCACCGGTAAAATGCACCACGCCATCAGACGCGAGCGCCTGGTTTGCCATAAACAGTGAGCACAGAACAAAAGAACCTGTAATCCAATTACGTTTCATTACCACTCCGTTAAATCATGATTAATTCATTCATAAAAAAAATATCAGCGAAAGAATCTCCGCCTGAATGAGATTATATTTTATTAAGATTCACAAACAAAATCGGTGGCAGGTAAGAAAAAATTAAATGAAAAGATAAATAAAATAACTTGATAAAATAAATGCTGATTAATTAAAGAGTTGAAAGGGGTTAACATTCCTTATATTAGTCCAAGAGACATATTCAGAAACAGACACAAATAACATTTAATACTTTTTAGGAATAAATTTAGGTCGTAATAAAAAAGCCTCACATTTTCATGCGAGGCTTTTTCCATTATGTGTCGAATGATTATTCTACGGTAACGGATTTCGCCAGGTTACGCGGCTGGTCAACGTCGGTGCCTTTGATCAGCGCCACGTGATAGGCCAGAAGCTGCAGCGGAACGGTGTAGAAGATCGGTGCAATCACCTCTTCAACGTGCGGCATCTCGATGATGTGCATGTTGTCACTGCTGGCGAAACCGGCATCTTTATCAGCGAAGACGTACAGGACACCGCCGCGGGCGCGCACTTCTTCGATGTTGGATTTCAGTTTTTCCAGCAGTTCGTTGTTAGGTGCCACAACGATGACCGGCATATCTGCATCGATCAGCGCCAGCGGGCCGTGTTTCAGCTCGCCTGCCGCATAGGCTTCAGCGTGGATGTAAGAGATCTCTTTCAGCTTCAGCGCGCCTTCCAGCGCAATCGGATACTGATCGCCACGACCCAGGAACAGGGCGTGATGTTTGTCAGAGAAGTCTTCAGCCAGCGCTTCAATGCGTTTGTCCTGAGACAGCATCTGCTCAATACGGCTCGGCAGCGCCTGTAGGCCGTGAACGATGTCGTGCTCAACGGAAGCATCTTCGCCTTTCAGACGTGCCAGTTTCGCCACCAGCATCAGCAGAACGGTCAACTGAGTGGTAAAGGCTTTCGTGGAGGCCACGCCGATTTCGGTACCCGCTTTGGTCATCAGCGCCAGATCGGACTCACGCACCAGCGATGAGCCTGGGACGTTACAGATGGCCAGCGAACCCAGGTAACCGAGCTCTTTAGACAGACGCAGCGCTGCCAGCGTGTCTGCCGTTTCGCCGGACTGTGAAAGGGTGATCATAAGGCTGTTACGGCGCACCGCGGATTTGCGATAGCGGAATTCAGACGCGATTTCCACGTCGCACGGCACGCCCGCCAGGGATTCAAACCAGTAGCGAGAGACCATACCGGAGTTGTAGGAGGTGCCGCAGGCCACGATCTGAATATGCTCGACCTTGCCGAGCAGTTCGTTGGCGTTTGCGCCCAGCTCGCTCAGATCCACTTCACCGTGGCTAATGCGCCCGGTAAGGGTGTTTTTGATGGCGTTTGGCTGCTCGTAGATCTCTTTCTGCATGTAGTGACGGTACGCGCCTTTGTCGCCCGCGTCGTACTGCAGGTTAGATTCGATCTCCTGGCGTTTTACCTGCTCGCCTTTGGTATCGAATACGGTCACGCTGCGACGGGTCACTTCCGCGATATCCCCCTCTTCCAGGAAGATAAAGCGACGGGTAACCGGCAGGAGCGCCAGCTGGTCAGAAGCGATGAAGTTTTCACCCATGCCCAGACCGATAACCATCGGGCTACCGGAACGCGCAGCCAGCAGCGTAGACGGGTCGCGGGAATCCATGATCACCGTACCGTAGGCACCGCGCAGCTGAGGAATGGCGCGCAGTACCGCTTCACGCAGTGTGCCGCCCTGCTCCAGCTCCCAGTGCACCAGGTGAGCAATCACTTCGGTGTCAGTTTCAGAGACGAAGGTGTAGCCGCGCGCTTTCAGTTCTTCGCGCAGCGGTTCGTGGTTTTCGATAATGCCGTTGTGCACGACCACGATGTGTTCAGACACATGCGGGTGCGCGTTACCTTCAGACGGTTCGCCGTGCGTCGCCCAGCGGGTATGCGCAATACCGGTACCACCGTGCAGCGGGTGTTCTTCCGCGGCCTGGGCCAGCATCTGCACTTTACCGAGACGGCGCAGACGGGTCATATGACCTTCTGCATCAACGACAGCCAAACCGGCAGAGTCGTAGCCACGGTATTCCAGACGACGTAAACCTTCGAGAAGGATTTCAGCAATATCACGCTGCGCAACTGCGCCAACAATTCCACACATAGTTTTAGATTCCGAATTTAGGCATGATGCCTGCGTTGTCGCTGACCTGTATTTACCCTTTCCGGGCACCCCGAGCCTTGTAGAGAGTGGGGTTATTTTTATGGGTACTGCTTGTGGGGGGAGGATTATATTATCCCCTCACCCCGGCCCTCTCCCCAAAGGGGCGAGGGAGAAAAACACCGCACCGAACGATCCCCTCTCCCCTGTGGGGAGAGGGTTAGGGTGAGGGGGTAAATTTGTTACTTCTTCTTCACCGGGCGTTTCCAGCCCTGCTTGTTGACCTGCGGAACGCGGCTTAACACCAGCTCGTTCGCGGCCACATCGCGCGTAACGGTCGTTCCGGCGGCAATGGTCACGCCGTTACCCACGGTAACAGGCGCCACCAGCTGCGTATCGGAGCCAACGAACACGTCATCACCGATGATGGTTTTAAACTTGTTGGCACCGTCATAGTTGCAGGTAATGGTTCCCGCGCCGATGTTCACGTTGTCGCCAATTTCCGCATCGCCCAGATAGGTCAGATGACCGGCTTTCGAGCCTTTACCCAGACGCGCTTTTTTCATTTCCACGAAGTTACCAACATGTGAGCCTTCCAGCAGCTCAGCACCCGGGCGCAAGCGTGCAAACGGGCCGATAGTACAAGCCGCGTCAAGACGGGCATCTTCCACCACGCTGTACGGGCTAATTTCGCAGTCGTCACCGATAACGCTGTTTTTAATCACGCAGCCGGTGCCAATTTTGACGCGGTTGCCCAGCGTGACGTTGCCTTCAACGATAACGTTAGTATCAATCTCAACGTCACGCCCGTGCGACAGGGTACCGCGCAGATCGAAACGCGCCGGATCGCGAAGCATCACACCCGCAAGAAGCAGCTTTTCGGCCTGCTCGGACTGATAAATACGCTCAAGACGGGAAAGCTGGAGACGGTTGTTCACGCCGTCCGTTTCACTAATGCGCGCCGGATGAACGGCAGCAATTTCACGCCCTTCGTGATACGCCATCGCAATGATATCGGTGATGTAGTATTCACCCTGCGCATTATTGTTGTTGAGCTGAGACAGCCAGCGTTTCATATCCGCGCCGTTGGCAATCAGGATACCGGTGTTAATTTCCGGGATCTGGCGCTGTTCTTCGCTGGCATCTTTGTGTTCTACGATGCCGGTCACCTTGCCGTTTTCGCGGGTGATGCGGCCATAGCCGCTCGGGTCGTCCAGTACGACGGTGAGAAGACCAATACCACCCAAGGGTTTAGCTTCACGCAGGCGGGTCAGGGTTTCAACGGAGATCAGCGGGACATCGCCGTACAGCATCAGAATGTCTTCGTCATCGGCAAAGAACGGGGCCGCCTGCTGCATCGCATGGCCAGTTCCCAGCTGTTCAGCCTGAAGCACCCAGTTGAGCTTGTCGTCACACAGCATCTTTTTCAGTAAATCGCCACCGTGGCCGTAGACCAGGTTTACCTGACGAGCGCCCAATTCATTTGCTGCATCAATGACATGCTGCACCATTGGCTTTCCTGCCAACGTGTGAAGCACTTTAGGCAGATCGGAATACATGCGGGTACCTTTGCCAGCGGCAAGGATCACCACGCTCATCGCACTGTTTGACATACGCATCCTGACGGTAGTTTGAGTGAGAAGTAAAAACGTTTGATGCTTAAAATTCTACATCTTTTTCATCATGAATTAAGGCAAAAAAAAAGCCAGCCTGGTATCCAGACTGGCTTTTGAGCTTTTCAAGCCGGTGTTACATCGCTTTTTTGGTCAACTCGATAACGCGCAGTTTCGCGATCGCTTTGGCCAGTTCCGCAGACGCCTGAGCGTAATCCACGTCACCATGAGAGCTGCTAATGTGCTCTTCAGCCTTACGCTTCGATTCCAGGGCTCGCGCTTCGTCGAGATCCTGGCCACGAATAGCGGTATCGGCCAGAACGGTCACACTGCCAGGCTGCACTTCAAGAATGCCGCCGGACAGATAGATAAACTCTTCATGACCGAACTGTTTAACGATGCGGATCATACCAGGCTTAATGGCGGTGAGCAGCGGTGCGTGACCAGGGAAAATACCCAGTTCACCTTCACTACCCGTTACCTGGATTTTCTCGACCAGACCAGAGAACATTTGTTGCTCTGCGCTGACGACGTCCAGGTGGTAAGTCATTGCCATATCACCCTCCGATTAAGGCGTTAAAGTTTTTTGGCTTTTTCCACGGCTTCTTCGATGGAACCAACCATGTAGAACGCCTGCTCTGGCAGGTGATCGTATTCGCCTTCCATGATGCCTTTAAAGCCACGGATGGTGTCTTTCAGGGAAACGTATTTACCCGGAGAACCGGTGAATACTTCCGCAACGAAGAACGGCTGGGACAGGAAGCGCTGGATCTTACGCGCACGTGCTACCACCAGTTTGTCTTCTTCAGACAGTTCATCCATACCCAGGATGGCGATGATGTCTTTCAGTTCCTGGTAACGCTGCAACAGGGACTGTACGCCACGCGCGGTGTCGTAGTGTTCCTGACCAACAACCAGTGGATCCAGCTGACGGCTGGTGGAGTCCAGCGGGTCAACGGCTGGGTAGATACCCAGAGACGCGATCTGACGGCTCAGTACCACGGTTGCATCTAAGTGCGCAAAGGTGGTTGCTGGAGATGGGTCAGTCAAGTCATCCGCAGGTACGTATACCGCCTGAACGGAGGTGATAGAACCGGTTTTGGTAGAGGTGATACGTTCCTGAAGAACACCCATCTCTTCCGCCAGCGTAGGCTGATAACCAACCGCTGAAGGCATACGACCCAGCAGTGCAGATACTTCCGTACCGGCCAGGGTGTAACGGTAGATGTTATCAACGAACAGCAGAACGTCACGGCCTTCGTCACGGAACTTCTCAGCCATAGTCAGACCGGTCAGCGCAACGCGCAGACGGTTTCCTGGTGGCTCGTTCATCTGGCCGTAAACCAGGGAAACTTTGTCCAGAACGTTGGAGTCGGTCATTTCGTGGTAGAAGTCGTTACCCTCACGAGTACGCTCACCCACGCCCGCAAACACAGAATAACCGGAGTGCTCGATCGCGATGTTACGGATCAGCTCCATCATGTTTACAGTTTTACCTACACCCGCACCACCGAACAGACCGACTTTACCGCCCTTCGCGAACGGACACATCAGGTCGATAACTTTGATACCGGTTTCCAGCAGTTCCTGAGAGCTTGACAGCTCTTCGTAGGAAGGTGCTGCGCGGTGGATAGCCCAACGCTCTTCTTCACCGATGTCGCCTTTCATGTCGATTGGTTGACCCAATACGTTCATGATACGACCCAGTGTTGCTTTACCTACCGGGACTTCGATCGGGTGCTCAAGGTCTTTGACTTCCAGACCACGACGCAGACCATCGGAAGAACCCATTGCGATGGTACGCACGATACCACCACCGAGCTGCTGCTGAACTTCCAGCACCAGGCTCTCGTTACCATTCTGTACCTCAAGAGCATCGTACACGCGCGGTACGGCATCCTGAGGGAACTCGACGTCAACCACGGCGCCGATTACCTGGACAATTTTTCCAGTAGCCATCTTGAATCCTCTACGAATTAACCTGGTTATACCGCGGATGCACCACCGACGATCTCGGTGAGTTCCTGAGTAATGCTGGCCTGACGAGCTTTGTTGTATACCAACTGCAGCTCTTTAATCAGGCTGCCGCCATTGTCGGTCGCGGCTTTCATCGCCACCATACGTGCGGCCTGCTCGCTGGCCAGGTTTTCTACAACACCCTGATAAACCTGTGATTCAACGTAACGACGCAGCAAGGTATCCAGCAGCGGTTTCGGATCAGGTTCATACAGGTAATCCCAGGCTTTTTGCTTCAGCTCGTCATCTTCTGATGCCGGTAAAGGCAACATTTGAGTGAGCGTTGGAACCTGAGACATCGTGTTAATAAATTTGTTGCTGACAACATACAGTCTGTCCAGACGACCTTCATCATAGGCCTGCAACATCACTTTAACCGGACCGATCAGTTCGGACAGGGACGGGTTATCACCCATACCGGTCACCTGAGCGACAATGTTGCCACCCACGGAGTTAAAGAAAGAAACGCCCTTAGAGCCGATCATTGCGATATCGCACTGAACGCCTTTCTCGGACCATGCTTTCATATCCGCCAGCAGTTTTTTGAACAGGTTAATGTTCAAGCCGCCGCACAGACCACGGTCGGTCGACACCACCAGGTAGCCCACGCGCTTAACGTCGCGTTCTTCCAGGTAAGGGTGCTTATATTCCAGATTACCGTTCGCAAGGTGACCAATCACTTTGCGCATGGTATCTGCATAAGGACGGCTGGCCGCCATGCGATCCTGCGATTTACGCATTTTGGAAGCGGCGACCATCTCCATCGCTTTAGTGATCTTTTGCGTGTTCTGGACGCTTGCGATCTTACTACGTATCTCTTTTGCGCCGGCCATGAGCTTCTCCTCAATGCCAGGCGGCTTGTCGTGAGACAAGCCGCCGGACGATTACCAGGACTGGGTTGCTTTGAAGGAATCGAGGATAGCTTTCAGCTTGCCTTCGATTTCGTCGTTATAGCCACCGGTCTGGTTGATCTCTTGCATCAGCGGAGCGTGATCACGGTCGACGTAAGCCAGCAGAGCGGCTTCGAAGCTACCGATTTTCGCCAGTTCCACATCTTCGAGGTAACCGCGTTCAGCCGCGAACAGCACCAGGCCCTGCTGAGCAACAGACATTGGCGCGTACTGTTTCTGCTTCAGCAGCTCGGTCACTTTCTGACCGTGGCTCAGCTGTTTACGGGTTGCTTCGTCCAGATCGGATGCGAACTGAGAGAACGCAGCCAGTTCACGATACTGTGCCAGAGCGGTACGGATACCACCGGACAGTTTCTTGATGATCTTGGTCTGAGCAGCACCACCAACACGGGATACGGAGATACCCGGGTTAACCGCCGGACGAATACCGGAGTTAAACAGGTTGGTTTCCAGGAAGATCTGACCATCGGTAATGGAGATTACGTTGGTCGGAACGAACGCAGAAACGTCACCCGCCTGGGTTTCAATGATCGGCAGAGCGGTCAGAGAGCCCGTTTGACCCTTCACTTCACCTTTGGTGAAGTTCTCGACGTATTCCGCGTTAACGCGGGAAGCACGCTCCAGCAGACGAGAGTGGAGGTAGAATACGTCGCCCGGGAATGCTTCACGTCCAGGTGGACGACGGAGCAGCAGGGAAACCTGACGATAAGCAACAGCCTGTTTAGACAGGTCATCGTATACGATCAGCGCATCTTCACCGCGGTCACGGAAGTATTCGCCCATTGCGCAACCGGCGTATGGCGCCAGGTATTGCAGTGCAGCAGATTCAGAAGCGGTCGCCACAACAACGATGGTGTTAGCCAGCGCGCCGTGCTCTTCCAGTTTACGAACCACGTTGGAAATGGTGGACGCTTTCTGGCCGATAGCCACGTACACACATTTGATGCCGGAGTCACGCTGGTTGATGATGGCGTCGATTGCCATCGCGGTTTTACCGGTCTGACGGTCACCGATGATCAGTTCACGCTGACCACGACCGATTGGGATCATGGCATCAACGGACTTATAACCAGTCTGCACTGGCTGATCAACGGACTGACGATCGATAACGCCCGGTGCGATAACTTCGATTGGGGAGAAGCCATCGTGCTCAACCGGACCTTTACCGTCGATTGGCGCACCCAGGGTGTTAACTACGCGACCCAGCAGGCCACGGCCAACCGGCACTTCCAGAATACGGCCAGTACACTTAACCTTCATGCCTTCGGCGAGGTCAGCGTATGGACCCATCACAACTGCACCTACGGAGTCGCGCTCCAGGTTCAGTGCGATAGCGTAACGGTTACCCGGCAGGGAAATCATCTCACCCTGCATACAATCGGCCAGGCCGTGGATGCGGATAACACCGTCACTTACAGAAACAATAGTACCTTCGTTATGAGCTTCACTCACAACATTGAACTGAGCAATGCGCTGCTTGATCAGTTCGCTGATTTCGGTGGAATTCAGTTGCATGCTCCAGTCCCCTTAAGACTGCAAGACGTCTGCAAGGCGTTCAAGACGGCCGCGTACGCTGCCATCAATGACCATATCACCCGAGCGGATGATTACGCCTGCCATTACAGACTTATCGATTTTGCAATTCAGCTTAACTTTGCGTGACAGACGTTTTTCCATCGCGGCGGTGATTTTCGCAAGCTGTTCGGTACTGAGTTCAGTCGCAGAAGTCACTTCGACTTCGGCAGTCGCTTCACTCAGCGCACGTAAGTGCTCAAACTGCTCGAGAACATCCGGGAGCACACGGAGACGACCATTTTCAGCCATAACCTTAATCAGGTTCTGGCCATTGGCATCCAGTTGCTCTCCGCACACGGCGATAAACGACGCGGCGAGGGTATCAGGCGCTAATGCACCAGACAGCAACTCGGCCATTTGTTCGTTTTTCGTCACCTCAGCGGCAAACGCCAGCATATCCTGCCAGCGATCGACATTTTGGTGTTCGACAGCAAAGTCAAAAGCTGCTTTGGCGTAGGGGCGAGCTACCGTAACAAATTCAGACATCAGCCCCTCCCTCCTTACAGTTCAGCGACAAGTTTGTCCACGATGTCGCTGTTAGCAGCTTCATCCACGGAACGTTCGATGATCTTCTCGGCGCCAGCAACAGCCAGAATCGCAACCTGCTTACGCAGTTCTTCACGAGCACGTTTACGCTCAGCTTCAATTTCAGCCTGAGCCTGTGTCACGATCTTAGTACGTTCCTGTTCTGCTTCAGCTTTGGCTTCGTCCAGGATCTGAGAACGGCGTTTGTTAGCCTGTTCAATGATTACCTGAGCTTCAGCTTTCGCTTTTTTCAGCTGGTCTGTCGCGTTGGCCTGTGCAAGGTCCAAATCTTTCTTAGCGCGTTCTGCGGAAGCCAGACCGTCAGCAATTTCTTTCTGACGTTTTTCGATGGCAGCCATTAAAGGCGGCCATACATACTTCATGCAGAACCAGACAAAGAGAATAAACGCGATGGCCTGGCCGAGGATTGTTGCGTTCATGTTCACAGCACAATACCTCTTTAATTTCTGTGGCTTGGGGTTTTAAAACTACTACTACGCGACAGCAAACATCACGTACAGACCCAGACCTACAGCGATCATTGGGATTGCATCCACCAGACCCATAACGATAAAGAACTGAGTACGCAGCAGAGGAATCAGATCAGGTTGACGCGCTGCGCCTTCCAGGAATTTGCCCCCGAGGATGCCGATACCGATCGCAGCACCGATAGCCGCCAGACCCATCATCACAGCGGCAGCCATGTACAGCAGATCCATATTCAGGTTTTCCATGACAGTCTCCAGTTTGTTTCAATTAAAACGTAGTAGTGTTGGTAAAAAATCAGTGCTCTTCAGACGCCATCGACAGATAGACGATCGTCAGAACCATGAAGATAAAGGCTTGCAGCGTAATGATCAGGATGTGGAAAATGGCCCATGGCACATTCAGAATCCACTGTGACCACCACGGCAGAAGACCCGCGATCAGAATGAAAATCAGCTCACCCGCATACATGTTGCCGAACAGTCGCAGACCCAGTGAAACAGGTTTGGACAGCAGGCTAACGCCTTCCAGGATCAGGTTGACCGGAATAAACGCCCAGTGGTTGAACGGCTGCAAGGTAAGCTCTTTCACAAAGCCGCTTACGCCTTTCATTTTGATGCTGTAGAAAAGAATCAGGATAAACACGCCCAGTGCCATCGACAGGGTGATGTTCACGTCCGCAGACGGTACAACACGCAGCGCAGGCAGGCCGAAGATGTGCTCGCCGATGAACGGCAGCAGGTCAATTGGCAGCAGGTCCATCAGGTTCATCAGGAAGACCCAAACGAACACGGTCAGGGCCAGCGGAGCAATCAGCTTGCTCTTGCCATGGTACATGTCTTTCACGCTGCCATGGACGAAGCCGATGATCATTTCGACGAAGGTCTGGAATTTCCCTGGTACACCGCTGGTCGCTCGTTTAGCAACACCGCGGAACATGGCCAGGAACAGAAGACCCAAAACCACCGAGAAGAACATGGAGTCGATGTTGATCGTCCAGAAGGTGGCCGGGGGGTTATGTGGATCCACCAGCGAGAATGTACGCAGGTCCAGCTGAAGGTTATTCAGATGGTGACCTATGTAATCCTGCGGCGTCATATTTTCTGAAGCCATGATGCCTTTTACCCTTTGTTATTGATTACAGCTGGAGCCAGAACTTGTACCACCAGCACCAAAACCCACGTTGCTATCAGCGGCATGAATACCACTTTCAAAACCGCCAGCGCCATCACCAGTAAAGCAAAGGTCAGCAACACCTTACACACTTCGCCGAGGGCGAAGGACCAGGCCACGCGGCCTTTGGCGGGTGTATGCGCCTGATGACGCCAGGCAAAAATCATAAACAACACGTTTGGCAGAACCACCGCCAAACCCCCGCACACGGCGGAGATGCCCCAGAAGGGGTCTTTGAGGCTAAACAGCAGTCCACTTGCTATCACAGCCAGAAACTGAATGAACAGAAGCTTACGAGCAACGTTTCTACTCAAGAGCGACACAGACATCACGTTTTTACTCCTGCTCCCTTCGAGGTATGCCGCGTGTCGTATAAAACGTCCTTTAAGGCTCAGAGTCAAGCATCAAAAAGCGGTCAAATTATACGGTGCGCACCCGTGATTTCAAACATTAAGTAGCGAAAAGGTGAATAAATGTTTAAATATTTTTCCCCGCCGCTGTTTTTCAACTTTTGGCGTCCGCGTTGACCTTCAGGCAAAACTGCAAACAGCGCGAAAACGTTGGCGAGAAAGCGTGCACGAGATCACAAAATGCACATTTACGATAAGGTTGTATTTATCAAAGACGTAAATATGATTATTTCATCCTTATGAAATTAAAGACAAAATATCGCAACTATTTTCAAAACAACCCTGTATACAACAAAAAGCTTTTATTGACATTCTTAATAAAAATTTAACATTGTTTTCTTGTTGCCTCTTTTCACTTTTAGCAGGCTGATATTTTCGCAGTTGATTATCTTAACGGTGAACAATAACCACAACGTTAACTGCAAGAAAATCCATGGTAACAACAAGGTTAAATTTAGCTCAGAATAATCCCCGGAAATGCGCTGCTTTTTAACACAACAAGAACAGCACAAATTCCCCATTTTTTATTTAATTTTTAAAAATTGTTTGGCTTAAGAATCACCAGATGACGCTCACCCTCAAGGTGAGGGACCTGTAATTTTTCAATTGATTCCACGGCAAAACCTTCCGGGAGCTGCTCAATTTCGTCCTCAGGGACGAGTCCTTTCAGGGCATAAAAACGCCCTTCCTTCGCAGGCAGATGCTTGCACCAGCTCACCATATCGTTGAGCGAGGCAAATGCACGGCTAATCACCCCATCAAACGGTGGCTCTGCCGGGAACGCTTCTACCCTGCTCTGGACGGGAGTGATGTTTTCAAGCTTCAGCTCGTGCTGAACCTGGCGCAAGAAGCGAATACGTTTTCCGAGGCTGTCCAGCAGTGTGAAATGGCTCTCAGGACGAACAATCGACAGCGGAACGCCCGGTAAACCAGGTCCCGTACCCACGTCGATAAAGCGCTCCCCCTTCAGATAAGGCGCCACCACGATGCTATCGAGAATATGGCGTATCAGCATCTCGTTGGGATCGCGCACTGACGTCAGGTTGTACGCTTTGTTCCATTTGTTCAGCATATCGACATAGGCCACCAGCTGGTTTTTCTGGTGATCGGTGAGCGAAATACCTGCTTCATCCAGCAGACGAGAGAGTTTATTGAGCACGGTGGGTACCTGTTTAGAGATTTTTCGCCCGGTGGCGCTGCCGCTTACCGGGCCTACGAATAAGTAGGGCGGGTCAGCGAAGCGCCACCCGCCAAAAACAATGTCAATTACGCGCTGCGGCGCAGCATGCCTTGCTTTTTCAGCCACACCAGCAGAATCGAAATCGCGGCAGGCGTGACGCCGGAGATACGGGAAGCCTGGCCGATCGACACAGGTTTGTGATCGTTCAGCTTAGCGATCACTTCGTTGGAAAGGCCCGTTACCTGGCGGTAGTCCAGCATTTCCGGCAGCAGCGTGTTTTCGTTGCGCTGCTGTTTTTCGATCTCATCCTGCTGACGCGCGATATAACCTTCGTATTTCACCTGGATTTCGACCTGCTCGGCCGCTTCAGCGTCTTCCAGACCCGGCGCGAACGCGGTCAGTTTGACCAGGTTCTCGTAGGTCACTTCAGGGCGACGCAGCAGATCTTCGCCGCTGGCTTCACGTGATAGCGGCGCTGTTAAGTGAGCATTCACTTCGGCAGCGGTTTCCGCCTGTGGATTCACCCAGGTGGTTTTCAGACGCTGACGTTCCTGCTCAATGCGTTCCAGCTTCTCGTTAAAACGCGCCCAGCGTTCGTCATCCACCAGACCCAGCTCGCGGCCCATTTCGGTCAGACGGAGGTCGGCGTTGTCTTCGCGCAGCATCAGGCGATATTCCGCGCGAGAGGTAAACATACGGTACGGTTCTTTGGTACCCAGCGTGCAGAGATCGTCAACCAGCACGCCCAGATAAGCCTGGGAACGCCCCGGTGCCCAGCCCTCTTTCTCGGCAGAGAAACGGGCGGCGTTCAGACCGGCAAGCAGACCCTGCGCTGCGGCTTCTTCGTAGCCGGTCGTGCCGTTAATCTGGCCCGCGAAGAACAGACCCTGGATGAATTTGCTTTCCAGGGTTGGCTTCAGGTCACGCGGATCGAAGAAATCGTACTCAATAGCGTAGCCAGGGCGAACGATTCTTGCGTTCTCCATGCCCTGCATTGAGCGAACAATTTGCATCTGTACATCGAACGGCAGGCTGGTGGAGATGCCGTTCGGGTAAATTTCATTTGAGGTCAGCCCTTCCGGCTCCAGGAAGATCTGGTGCTGGTTACGATCGGCAAAGCGCATTACCTTGTCTTCGATCGACGGGCAGTAGCGCGGGCCGATCCCTTCGATCACGCCAGCATACATTGGGCTACGATCGAGGTTATTGCGGATCACGTCATGGGTTTTCTCGTTGGTGTGCGTGATGTAGCACGGTACCTGCTGCGGATGCTGAGCCGCATTGCCCATGAACGAGAACACCGGCATCGGATTATCACCGTGCTGTTGCGCCAGCACGCTGAAATCAATGGTCCGCGCGTCAATACGCGGCGGTGTACCGGTTTTCAGGCGGCTAACGCGCAGCGGCAGTTCGCGCAGACGACGTGACAGTGGGATAGACGGCGGATCGCCAGCACGGCCACCGCTGTAGTTATCCAGGCCGATATGAATTTTTCCGTCCAGGAATGTCCCGACGGTCAGCACAACCGCTTTTGCGCGGAACTTGAGACCCATCTGGGTCACGGCACCCACGACGCGATCGTTCTCGACGATAAGATCTTCTACAGCCTGCTGGAAGATCATCAGGTTCGGCTGGTTCTCCAGCGCAGTGCGCACAGCCTGGCGGTAAAGCACGCGGTCTGCCTGTGCACGGGTCGCACGAACAGCAGGCCCTTTACTCGCGTTTAGTATCCTAAACTGGATGCCTGCATGATCGATCGCTTTCGCCATCAGGCCGCCAAGTGCATCCACTTCTTTTACCAGGTGTCCTTTCCCAATGCCGCCAATCGCCGGATTACAGGACATTTGTCCCAGCGTGTCGATATTGTGTGTCAAAAGCAGGGTCTGCTGACCCATTCGCGCTGCGGCCATTGCGGCCTCAGTGCCTGCATGACCCCCGCCAATGATGATGACGTCAAAAGGATCCTGATAAAACATGGTGGTCTGCCTCGCGTAAAGCGGTATGAAAATGGATTGAAGCCCGGGCCGTGGATTCTACTCAACTTTAGTCTTTCGAGAAAGCATTGGGATCCTGGGCTATTAAAAAGAAGATCTTTTTATTTAGAGATCTGTTCTATTGTGATCTCTTATTAGGATCGCGGTCTGCTGTGGATAAGTCCGATCCGGCAAATAAGATCATCAGGTTAGGAAGGATCGTTTGCTGTGAATGATCGGTGATCCTGAAACGTATAAGCTGGGATCAGATCGCGACTTTATACACAGGCCAAAAACATCCCCAGAGTTGTTCTTTGGATAACTACGGGTTAATACGAGCTTTTAACCAGAGTTATCCACATCTGTTCGCGCGATCTTTAATCGTTTTTGAGTAAATTTTTCCAATCTGCTAGCCAGATCTCGGCCGGATCTTCCGGAATGTCGTGATCGAGGATGTTGATCTTGAGCGTTTCACCCAGCTGTTTTGCTCCACACGCAGTGACAGCGGCTTCAACTTTCTCTATGGCACCGCAGAAGGTGTCATATTCACGACTGCCGATCCCCACCGCGCCAAAACGGACGTTTGACAGGTCAGGCTGTTGTTCCAGCAGTTCGTCATATAAAGGTTGCAGATTATCCGGGAGATCGCCCGCGCCGTGCGTGGAGGTAATCAGCAGCCAGACCCCGTCAGCCGGGAGATCTTCAAGTAACGGCCCGTGCAAGGTTTCTGTCGAAAAGCCTGCATCTTCCAGCTTTTCAGCCAGATGTTCCGCCACGTATTCCGCACCGCCAAGGGTGCTGCCACTGATAAGGGTAATGTCCGCCATTGATCGCTCGCTCAGATAAAGAGGCGATCATTGTACGCTGTGAGCGAGCTGGGATCTACCTGTGGAAAATGTGGGTATGAGTTTGCCCGATCAGGGGCGGATGGTACGCATGATCGGGTTTTGCAGGGAGATCAGCGTCTCGGTGGACTGAATTTCATCAATTGTTTGGATCTTGTTGATAAGTACCTGCTGGAGGGCATCGATGGATCGGCACATCACCTTTATAAAGATGCTGTAATGCCCGGTGGTGTAGTACGCCTCGGTGACTTCATCCAGCGCGTTCAGCTTCGCCAGCGCGGAAGGGTAGTCTTTTGCGCTTTTAAGAATGATGCCGATAAAGCAGCAGACGTCATAACCCAGCTGCTTTGGGCTGACGTCAATGCGCGCGCCGGTAATGATCCCCGCCTGTTTCATCTTCTCTACACGAACGTGAATCGTCCCAGGGCTGACGCCAAATTGTTTCGCCAGTTCGGCGTAGGCGGTGCGTGCATTGGCCATTAAGGCCTCGAGGATGCCGCGGTCCAGATTGTCGATCTGATAATTTTCCATAGCTTTTTCTTATGAAGATTAATGAATCACTCTATTCTAGCGTCTTATTTTAACGAATCAAAAGTGAAGTCGGCTTTTTGTTGATGGGTTATTGAATTAAGTGCCGGTTCTGTTGCTTAATCAGTACCAACAGGACGCAGGAGTATAAATAATGAAAACCGCTTACATTGCAAAACAACGCCAGATCAGTTTCGTTAAATCCCATTTTTCCCGCCAGCTGGAAGAGAAGCTTGGCCTGATTGAAGTTCAGGCGCCAATTCTCAGCCGCGTGGGTGACGGGACGCAGGATAACTTGTCTGGATGCGAAAAAGCGGTACAGGTGAAAGTGAAAACACTGCCAGACGCCCAGTTCGAAGTGGTTCATTCCCTGGCGAAATGGAAGCGTCAAACTCTGGGGCAACACGACTTCAGCGCGGGCGAAGGGCTTTACACGCACATGAAAGCCCTTCGTCCCGACGAAGACTGCCTCACCCCAATTCACTCCGTCTACGTTGACCAGTGGGACTGGGAGCGCGTGATGGGTGACGGCGAGCGCCACGTTGGCACGCTGAAATCTACCGTTGAAGCGATCTACGCCGGAATCAAAGCCACCGAAGCGGCAGTGAGCAAAGAGTTTGGTCTGGCACCGTTCCTGCCGGAAACGATCCACTTTGTTCACAGTCAGGAGCTGCTGAGCCGCTTCCCGGGTCTGGATGCCAAAGGTCGTGAACGTGCGATTGCTAAAGAGTTAGGTGCCGTGTTCCTGATCGGGATCGGCGGAAAATTGTCTGACGGCAAACGTCACGACGTTCGTGCGCCGGACTACGACGACTGGAGCACTGCAGGTGAATCTGAATTTGCCGGTCTGAACGGCGATATTCTGGTCTGGAACCCGGTTCTGGAAGATGCCTTTGAGCTCTCTTCTATGGGGATCCGCGTGGATGCGGAGGCACTGAAGCGTCAGCTGGCGGTTACTGGTGATGAAGATCGCCTCAAATTAGAGTGGCACCAGGCGCTGCTGCGCGGTGAAATGCCGCAGACCATCGGCGGCGGTATCGGACAGTCCCGTCTGACCATGCTGCTGCTTCAACTGCCACATATCGGTCAGGTGCAGTGTGGCGTATGGCCGCAGCAGGTACGTGAAAGCGTCGGTTCTCTTCTTTAATTAACGCCGCCAGCGTCTGAGCAGACGGCTACGCAGCCCGGTATCAAAGCGCCAGATATGATCGAAGATGCGCATGATGCCGGGTTTTCCATGCACGGACATCGCGACGGCATGGAACCGGTGCTGGTGCACCCGCTGTAACTCCTTCACTTTATTCACCACGTCATCCGGCAGCCGCTGGGCGATGAAATCGGAAATCACCACCGCGTCGGCGTCGTACCAGTCACCACCCTGCATACGCTCCACAATGCTGCGAAAACAGCTGGCCAGATCGGTACCGCCGCGAAAACGCTGGCTCAAAAAGCGGATCGCCTGTTCGATCCCCTGCTGGTTCGTCAATTCATAGCCCACCACCTCGCTGGAGAACAGCATGATGAAGCAGCGGCGCCGATCGGCGAGCGCGACGCGCATCAGCGCCAGGCAGAACGCCTTCGCGCACTGCTCGTTAAAGCCGCCCATCGAGCCGGACGTATCCACGCAGACAATAAAAGGCCCGCGCGGCTGCTCATCAAAGTCCTGATGAACCACTGGACGCTGGCTTACCTTCTCGCGCCAGGATTCCCCATGCAGTCGATAGGTGAGGAGCTGCTTTTCCACCAGCCGACGATAGAACTCATATTCCAGCTCGGTCATCCCCAGCGTGCTTAGCTCGGTCGGCAGCAGGCGTAAGATGTCGTCGCTTTGCTGCAATCCATCCACCTGCTCGGGCACGGTGGCCGGTTCGCGGACCAGCGTGCGGAAGGTTTCCATCGGCGCGTCTTTCTTTGGGACCGATTTTGCCTCCCGCGAGCGGCCAAGCTGTTCCGCAAGCTTCATCAGCTCGGGCTGCTGCGTGAGAAAGTCGCCGTACTTCACGATCAGCTGGTAGTCCCCGCGCTTCAGCTGCCCGGCGCTCATGTCCCAGAGGCGTCCGGCAGCGTTTTCATTTTCTACCAGCACCTCTTCAAGCTGGCCGCTCAGCGTCATACGCTCCTGAACTTCGCTGAGCAGCTGTTCACGCTCTTCATCCAGCAGCTGCTGGTTCAGCGTTGTGGCCTGAACCACCAGGCTCAGCCGCCAGCGCTGTAAAAAAAGGGTATGCAGCGCGGGGGTAAAGGTGGCGTTATCCGTAACCAGCGCCCGCGCCTGGCTGGCAAACGGAGAGTGGACTTTATCAAGCAGCGTAAGGGTTTGCGGTAGCTGGACGATAAACTGCGGTGTCGACAGCCGTTGGCACTGCTGATAGCTGGCGACCTCCTCCGTCAATTCAGGCGGAACTTCCGTCTCCTTAAACCGCTGGCGAAGGTTATCGCGCCAGCGTGGGAGATCGTCGGTCATCGCCTTTTTGAGCCTGGGGAATTTTTCAAAGAAAGCCGCCAGCTGCGGAGAGGCCAGAAGGGTAATGACTACCTCTTCAATCAACCCTTCCTCGCTGACTGCCAGCATCACGTTGAGCGTGTCCAGCGTTAGCATTGACGCGCCTGTTTGATCTGCGCGCTGACGTCCTGCAGGCTGGCTTCGATACGACCTAACCAGTCGCTATGAATAAAGAGGCATTTTTGCTGCTCGCTGAAGCGCGTGTGCTGCTGGTGCCATTCCGTATCCAGCGCTTCCAGCTGCTGCTTGATCTCTTCCGGCACGCTATCCGAAGCGGTGCCCGGCAGCGCCAGACGCGATCCTTGCAGGCTGACATCGCGGATCACCAGATGCTGGCTGTTATCCACTTCCATCGTCAGCGGCTGGGCAAAACCAATACCGTTGAGCTTGCCGCGGATCTCACCGCCCTTATCGAGCCACTGCGCCAGCGTTTCGCGCTCAATCGTAATGTGGACCACCTGCATATCGTGCAGTTTGAGCGGCTGCTGGAGCAGCAGCGTGAGCGTCGTACCAGTCAGATCGGCAGGAAGCTCATAGTGCGGTTTGCGGGCGAACATGCCACCAAGGCGATTCACTTTCAGCGCGGTTTTATCACTTTGCTGCTGCTGAAGCTGGATGCGCCGCTGGGCAATCGCCCCCAGCTGGTTGAGCATCGCCTGCTGCCCCCAGGCGTGTCCGGTCATCAATATTTCAAGCTGCTGCTGCATCAAATTCATCCCTTCGGCATCGTGCCACAGGCAGTCTTTTAGCAGGATGAGATCGATTGGCGCAACGGCATCACGACCGCTGAACAAGGCGCTGGCCTGCAATAGACGGATTGCTTTTTTCCAGCGACGGTCAGAGACGTAAGGTGCAGCAGGCAGCAAATCAAGCTGTTGGCGCAGCATGAAGATCAGCTCAAAGACCGCGTCGGGCAGGGTGATTTTGCCGATATCCTGTTGCCACTGGTGATACTCCTCATCGGTGACCTGCAGCGAAGCAGACACCGGATTCTCGTTCTCATCCTGCTGGCTTATCAGCAGGGAGCGGAAATTTGATTTATCCTGCACCTTGTCCAGCCACAGGCGGATCAACATGCGGTCATACAGCGCTTCCAGGCTGCTGTCGGCTTCAGGCAGTTCGTTGGAGGCCGCCACCAGCAGGCGCATCGGGATTTTCTCTTCGCTGGCACCGTTGCGGAACCGACGTTCGTTAATCGCCGTCAGCAGGGTATTCAGAATCGCCGGGCCGGCTTTCCAGATCTCATCAAGAAAGACAATTTCAGCCTCTGGCAGATACCCCGCCGTCAAACGCTCATAGCGCCCTTCATCTTTCAGCGCCTGAATGGAAAGCGGGCCAAACACTTCTTCGGGGGTGGAAAAGCGGGTCATGAGATATTCGAAGGCGCGGGCGTTCTGAAAAGCAAATTTGAGCCTGCGGGCAATCAGGCTTTTGGCAATGCCCGGTGGACCCAGCAAAAACACGCTTTCACCGCTCAATGCCGCCAGTAGACATAGGCGAATGGCGTGGCTACGCTCGTAAAGGCCTTTCTCCAGCGCGCTGCTAAGGCGGGAAATTCTTTCTGCTAATAAATGTGAGTGAGCCATAATAGTTTTGCATCCTTTCGCCGTCGTGGCGGCCAATTGAAGCGAGTATAGACGTTTCGGTCAGGGCTGGTAATAGACTGAAGTGCGGCGCAATTTACTTTGCGCTACATTAACGCGGTTGCATTTAGGGGTACGATTTTGCAGTGAATCGTGCATACTGTGCGCTTTTTGTGGGCCAAGGGACTAGGCACACATTTGTTATTTAAACGAAAAGACTAGTCTATGAGCACTGATAATAAGCAATCATTACCCGCAATTACGCTTGCGGCGATCGGGGTTGTCTATGGTGATATCGGCACCAGCCCGCTGTATACGCTACGTGAATGTTTGTCCGGCCAGTTTGGGTTTGGTGTTGAACGCGATGCCGTTTTTGGTTTCCTGTCACTCATCTTCTGGCTGCTGATTCTGGTCGTTTCCGTTAAATATCTCTCTTTCGTCATGCGTGCAGATAACGCAGGCGAAGGCGGTATCCTGACGCTGATGTCCCTTGCCGGACGCAATACCTCTGCCAGAATGACGTCGGTGCTCGTGATCATCGGGCTGATTGGCGGCAGTTTCTTCTACGGGGAAGTGGTGATAACGCCCGCTATTTCGGTGCTCTCGGCGATAGAGGGGCTTGAAATTATCGCGCCACAGCTCGAGACATGGGTGGTTCCGCTGGCCATTATCGTTCTGACGCTGCTGTTTGTGATCCAAAAGCACGGTACCGGGCTGGTGGGGAAACTGTTTGCGCCGATTATGCTGGCCTGGTTCCTGGTCCTGGCTGCGCTTGGATTGCGCAGCATTATCGCGAACCCGGAAGTGCTGCATGCGCTGAACCCTTACTGGGCGGTGCATTTCTTCCTCGAATATAAAGTGGTTTCCTTCGTGGCGCTGGGTGCCGTCGTGCTCTCCATTACCGGTGTAGAAGCGCTGTATGCTGACATGGGGCACTTTGGGAAACTGCCTATCCGCGTGGCATGGTTTATTGTGGTGCTGCCGTCGCTGGTGCTGAACTACTTCGGCCAGGGCGCGCTACTGCTTACAAACCCAGAGGCGATTAAGAACCCGTTCTTCCTGCTGGCGCCGGACTGGGCGCTGGTGCCGATGCTGATCCTGGCGACGCTGGCGACCGTCATTGCCTCTCAGGCGGTGATTTCTGGCGTGTTTTCTCTGACGCGCCAGGCCGTGCGTCTGGGTTATCTCTCACCGATGCGCATCATCCATACCTCGGAGATGGAGTCCGGCCAGATCTACATTCCTTTCATTAACTGGTTGCTCTATTTTGCGGTGGTGATCGTCATCGTTAGCTTCGAGCACTCCAGTAACCTGGCGGCGGCGTACGGTATTGCCGTGACCGGTACGATGGTGCTGACGTCGATTCTCTCCACCACGGTGGCGTACCGTAACTGGCACTGGAATAAATTCCTCGTGGCGATGATTCTTGTGGGCTTCCTGTGCATCGACGTACCGCTGTTCTCTGCGAACCTCGACAAGATAGTGTCCGGTGGCTGGCTGCCGCTGACGCTGGGTCTGGTGATGTTCATTGTCATGACCACCTGGAAAAGCGAGCGTTTCCGCCTGCTTCGCCGCATGCATGAGCACGGGAATTCTCTGGAGGCGATGATCGCTTCTCTGGAGAAATCCCCGCCGGTCCGCGTGCCGGGTACCGCGGTATATATGTCTCGAGCATTGAACGTGATTCCGTTCGCGCTGATGCATAACCTCAAGCACAACAAAGTGCTGCACGAGCGGGTGATCCTGCTGACGCTGCGCACCGAAGATGCGCCGTATGTCCACAACGTGCGCCGCGTGCAGATTGAGCAACTGTCGCCGACCTTCTGGCGCGTGGTGGCAAGCTACGGCTGGCGCGAAACGCCGAACGTGGAAGAGGTTTTCCACCGCTGCGGTCTGGAAGGGCTGAGCTGCCGGATGATGGAGACGTCGTTCTTTATGTCGCACGAGTCGCTGATCATCGGCAAGCGCCCGTGGTATCTACGCCTGCGTGGCAAGCTGTACCTCATCCTGCAGCGTAACGCCCTGCGCGCGCCTGACCAGTTTGAGATCCCGCCTAACCGCGTGATTGAGCTGGGAACGCAGGTCGAGATCTAATCCCTCCTGAAAATGCCGGGTGGCGCTTCGCTTACCCGGCCTACCGAACCTGTAGGCCCGCGCAAGCGAAGCGCCGCCGGGCAATTTATCGCCTCCATATTTGACTTAGCGAAACGTTTCGACGTCGATCACAAATCTGTTACGTCATGATGGTTTTCTGAACACTCTTGCGTCTACACTACTTTTAGCGAAACGTTTCGCTAGTGGAGCAAGAAAATGAAGAAAGGCACGGTTCTCAACTCAGAAATCTCATCGGTTATTTCCCGTCTTGGGCATACCGATACGCTGGTGGTTTGCGATGCAGGCTTACCGGTTCCGCGCAGCACAACCCGTATCGATATGGCGTTAACGCAGGGTGTTCCTTCGTTTATGCAGGTACTGGAAGTCGTGACGGCGGAGATGCAGGTTGAGGCAGCCATTCTCGCGGCGGAAATCAAACAACATAATCCGCAACTCCACGAAACGTTGCTCAGCCACATTGAGCAACTGCAACAACACCAGGGAAACACCATAGAAATTCGTTACACGACGCACGAACAGTTCAAACAACAAACCGCAGACAGTCAGGCGGTGATTCGCAGCGGGGAGTGTTCCCCGTATGCGAATATCATTCTCTGTGCTGGCGTCACCTTCTGAGGCCATCATGGACGCATTACTGCAACTCAAAGGGATCGATAAGTCGTTCCCGGGCGTAAAAGCCCTCTCCGGTGCGGCGCTGAACGTCTACGCCGGGCGCGTCATGGCGCTGGTGGGCGAGAACGGTGCCGGCAAATCCACCATGATGAAAGTGCTGACAGGTATCTATCAACGCGATGCCGGTTCACTCGTCTGGCTGGGGAAAGAGACCACCTTCAATGGCCCGAAATCCTCTCAGGAAGCGGGCATCGGCATTATTCACCAGGAGCTGAACCTGATCCCGCAGCTCACCATTGCGGAAAACATCTTTCTCGGCCGCGAGTTTGTTAACCGGTTCGGCAAAATCGACTGGAAAACCATGTATGCCGAAGCGGACAAGCTGCTGGCGAAGCTGAACCTGCGCTTTAAGAGCGACCGTCTGGTGGGCGATCTCTCGATTGGCGATCAGCAGATGGTGGAAATCGCGAAGGTGCTGAGCTTTGAGTCGAAGGTCATCATTATGGATGAACCGACCGACGCCCTGACCGATACCGAAACCGAATCCCTGTTCCGCGTGATCCGCGAGCTGAAATCGCAGGGGCGTGGGATTGTCTATATCTCTCACCGTATGAAAGAGATCTTCGAAATCTGCGATGACGTCACCGTCTTCCGCGACGGGCAGTTTATTGCCGAGCGCGAAGTGGCGACGCTGACCGAAGATTCGCTTATCGAAATGATGGTGGGACGTAAGCTGGAAGATCAATATCCGCATCTGGATAAAGCGCCGGGTGAGATCCGCCTGAAGGTGGATAACCTCTGTGGTCCGGGCGTGAACGACGTGACCTTTACCCTGCGCCAGGGCGAGATCCTGGGCGTGGCGGGCCTGATGGGTGCCGGACGTACCGAGCTGATGAAAGTGTTGTACGGCGCACTGCCGCGTACCAGCGGGTATGTCACCCTCGACGGTCATGAAGTGGTCACCCGCTCTCCGCAGGATGGTCTGGCGAACGGCATCGTCTATATCTCCGAAGACCGCAAACGCGACGGCCTGGTGCTGGGGATGTCGGTAAAAGAGAACATGTCCCTGACCGCGCTGCGCTATTTCAGCCGTAGCGGGGGGAGCCTGAAGCATAAAGATGAGCAGCAGGCGGTGAGTGATTTTATCCGCCTCTTTAACGTCAAAACCCCGTCGATGGAGCAGGCGATTGGCCTCTTATCCGGCGGGAATCAGCAAAAAGTGGCGATTGCGCGCGGGCTGATGACGCGCCCGAAAGTGTTGATCCTCGACGAGCCGACCCGCGGCGTGGACGTGGGCGCGAAGAAAGAGATCTATCAGCTGATTAACCAGTTTAAGGCCGACGGTCTGAGCATCATTCTGGTCTCTTCCGAGATGCCAGAAGTATTAGGCATGAGCGATCGCATTATCGTCATGCATGAAGGGCATCTCGGCGGTGAATTCACTCGCGAGCAGGCCACCCAGGAAGTTCTGATGGCTGCCGCTGTGGGCAAGCTTAATCGCGTGAATCAGGAGTAAGAAGATGACTACCCAGGCTGTTTCTGGTCGCCGCTATTTCACAAAGGCATGGCTGATGGAACAAAAATCGCTGATTGCCCTGCTGGTGCTGATCGCGATTGTGTCGACCATGAGCCCGAATTTCTTCACCGTTAATAACCTGTTTAATATTCTGCAGCAGACGTCGGTGAACGCCATTATGGCGGTCGGCATGACGCTGGTGATTTTGACCTCGGGTATCGATCTGTCCGTCGGTTCCCTGCTGGCGCTCACCGGTGCGATCGCCGCTTCAATTGTAGGCATTGAGGTCAACGCGCTGGTGGCCGCTGCGGCTGCACTGGCGGCTGGCGCGGCGATTGGTGCCGTAACTGGCGTGATTGTGGCAAAAGGCCGCGTTCAGGCGTTCATCGCCACGCTGGTGATGATGCTGCTGCTGCGCGGTGTGACCATGGTTTATACCAACGGCAGCCCGGTGAATACCGGCTTTACCGAGAATGCCGATCTGTTTGGCTGGTTCGGTATCGGTCGTCCGCTGGGTGTTCCTACCCCGGTCTGGATCATGGCTATCGTCTTCCTGGCGGCGTGGTACATGCTGCATCACACCCGTCTGGGCCGTTATATCTATGCGCTGGGCGGTAACGAAGCGGCAACGCGTCTGTCTGGTATCAGCGTGAATAAAGTCAAAATTATCGTTTACTCCCTGTGCGGTCTGCTGGCATCACTGGCGGGCATCATCGAAGTGGCGCGCCTTTCTTCTGCGCAGCCGACGGCGGGTACGGGGTATGAGCTGGATGCCATTGCGGCAGTGGTTCTGGGCGGTACGAGTCTTGCGGGCGGTAAAGGTCGCATTGTTGGGACATTGATCGGCGCACTGATTCTTGGTTTCCTGAATAATGGTTTGAATTTGTTAGGTGTTTCCTCCTATTACCAGATGATCGTTAAGGCAGTGGTGATTTTGCTGGCGGTACTGGTAGACAACAAAAAACAGTAACTGACGACACTACAGGACATCTTAGATATGAACATGAAAAAACTGGCTACCCTGGTTTCTGCTGTCGCGCTGAGCGCAACCGTAAGTGCTAACGCCATGGCGAAAGATACCATCGCGCTGGTTGTCTCTACCCTGAACAACCCGTTCTTCGTCTCCCTGAAGGACGGCGCGCAGAAAGAAGCGGACAAACTGGGCTACAACCTGGTGGTGCTGGATTCTCAGAACAACCCAGCGAAAGAGCTGGCCAACGTTCAGGACTTAACCGTCCGTGGCACCAAAATTCTGCTGATCAACCCAACCGATTCTGATGCCGTAGGTAACGCCGTGAAGATGGCAAACCAGGCGAAAATTCCGGTGATCACTCTGGACCGTCAGGCGTCTAAAGGTGAGGTGGTCAGCCACATTGCGTCTGATAACGTGCTGGGCGGCAAAATCGCCGGTGACTACATCGCGAAGAAAGCCGGCGAAGGCGCGAAAGTTATCGAACTGCAGGGGATTGCCGGGACTTCCGCAGCGCGCGAGCGTGGTGAAGGCTTCCAGCAGGCTGTGGCTGCACACAAATTCAACGTGCTGGCGAGCCAGCCGGCAGACTTCGACCGTACTAAAGGTCTGAACGTTATGCAGAACCTGCTGACTGCGCATCCTGACGTACAGGCCGTATTCGCGCAGAACGACGAAATGGCGCTGGGCGCGCTGCGTGCCCTGCAGACCGCAGGTAAATCTGATGTGATGGTTGTCGGATTTGACGGCACGCCGGATGGTGAAAAAGCAGTAAATGATGGCAAACTGGCTGCGACCATCGCTCAGCTGCCTGAGCAGATTGGCGCGACTGGCGTTGAAACTGCCGACAAAGTGCTGAAGGGCGAAAAAGTTCAGGCCAAATACCCGGTTGACCTGAAGCTGGTCATCAAGCAGTAAAAGGCGAATCAGGCAGTCGCTGGCTGCCTGAGGGACACCAATAAAGAAAAGTGTGGCATACGCCACCGGGTAATACCGGTGGCGCTCTCAGATGGACAACCCAACCATGAAAACCGCAGGCAACCTCGTCGTCCTTGGCAGTATCAATGCCGATCACATTCTTAACCTTGAATCGTTCCCTACACCGGGCGAAACCGTCACGGGTAACCAGTACCAGGTGGCCTTCGGCGGTAAGGGCGCAAACCAGGCTGTCGCCGCCGGTCGCAGCGGGGCGAATATCGCGTTTATCGCCTGTACCGGCGATGACGATACCGGTGAGCGCGTACGCAAACAGCTGGCGAGCGACAACATTGATGTTTCGCCAGTGAGCGTAGTCGAAGGGGAATCTACTGGCGTGGCGCTGATTTTCGTCAACGCGGAAGGTGAGAATGTCATCGGTATTCATGCTGGCGCTAATGCTGCGCTGACAACGGAGCGTGTAGAAGCGCAACGTGCAATCATTAGCGGAGCCGACGCCCTGCTGATGCAGCTGGAGTCACCGGTTGAAAGCGTGCTGGCTGCCGCCAAAATTGCGCATGAAAATCATACCACTGTCGTACTTAACCCGGCTCCAGCCCGTGTATTATCAGACGAGCTGCTGGCGCTGGTGGACATCATTACGCCGAACGAAACCGAAGCCGAAAAGCTGACGGGCATCCGCGTAGAAAATGATGACGATGCTGCGCGAGCCGCGGGTGCACTGCATGATAAAGGCATCGGCACCGTGATTATCACCCTTGGTAGCCGCGGGGTGTGGGTAAGTGCCAATGGCGAAGGTCGCCGCGTGCCGGGCTTTAAGGTTAAAGCCATTGATACCATTGCGGCGGGAGATACCTTTAACGGTGCGCTGGTGACGGCGCTGCTGGAAGGAAGAGCAATGGATGAGGCCATCCGCTTCGCACATGCTGCCGCCGCGATTGCGGTGACGCGTAAGGGTGCCCAGCCTTCCGTTCCGTGGCGTAAAGAGATCGATGAATTCTTAAGTCAGCAGGGGTAACGCTTGGCCACAATGAAAGATGTCGCCCGCATGGCGGGCGTTTCTACCTCGACGGTCTCTCACGTCATCAATAACGATCGCTTCGTCAGCGAGGCGATCCGGGAAAAAGTCGACGCGGCGATAAAAGAACTCAACTATGCGCCGTCGGCGCTGGCGCGCAGCCTCAAGCTTAACCAGACGCGCACCATCGGTATGCTGATCACCGCCAGTACCAACCCTTTTTATTCTGAACTTGTACGCGGCGTGGAGCGCAGCTGCTTCGAGCGTGGCTACAGCCTGGTGCTGTGCAATACCGAAGGCGATGAGCAGCGCATGAACCGCAACCTGGAAACGCTGATGCAAAAACGCGTCGACGGGCTACTGCTGCTTTGCACCGAAACGCACCAGCCCTCGAAAGAGATCATCCAGCGTTATCCTTCTATCCCAACGGTGATGATGGACTGGGCGCCGTTCGACGGCACCAGCGATCTGATTCAGGATAACTCCCTGCTGGGCGGCGATATGGCGACTCAGCACCTGATTGATAAAGGACATACTCGCATTGCCTGTATTACGGGGCCGCTGGATAAAACTCCGGCGCGTTTGCGTCTGGAAGGGTATCTCTCTGCCATGGAACGGGCGGGGCTTGCCATTCCTGATGGCTATCGGATCACCGGTGATTTTGAGTTCAACGGCGGTTTCGAGGCGATGCAGAAACTGCTGGCGCAAAACCCGCGCCCGCAGGCGGTGTTTATTGGTAACGACGCGATGGCGTTTGGTGCCTACCAGGCGTTGTATCAGGCGGGGCTATGCGTGCCGGACGATATGGCGGTGATTGGCTACGACGATATCGAACTGGCCAGCTACATGACGCCGCCGCTGACCACGATCCATCAGCCAAAAGATGAACTGGGCGAGCTGGCCATCGATGTGTTGATCCACCGGATGGCGCAGCCCTCGCTGCAGCAGCAACGTCTGCAGCTTACTCCTGTTCTGATGGAACGCGGTTCGGTTTAGCTTTCTCTTTGTGGCGCTCTTTAATCAGGTTTCGGCCGTCTTTCGGTTTTAACAGCATAAAGACCAGCGCCGACACCACGGTGAGTGCGCCCATGGTAATAAAGGTATAGTGGAACTGCTCAACGGTATTCGCGCTGTCGAAGCCTTCATAAAACCGCAGCACCGCCGCACTCACGGCAACGCCCAGACTTATCGATAATTGCTGTGTGACGGCCAGCACGCTGTTGCCGCTGCTGGCGTTCTCGTCAGTCAGGTCGGCGAGGGTGATGGTGTTCATCGACGTGAACTGCGTCGACATCGCCATGCCCAGCACAAACAGCGGCAGGATCAGCATCCAGACCGGCAACGCGGCGGACTGTAATGAGAACTGCGCAATCATCAGCCCGATAAACACCGTCACCCCAACCAGCGTCTTACGATAGCCAAACCAGCGCAGCACCTGCGTGACGGTTGATTTTGCCAGGATCGAACCCATCGCCGTGGGGGCCATCATGCAACCAGCAATCAGGGCCGGGTAGCCGAAACCGACCTGCAGCATCAATGGCATCAGGAACGGTACGCAACCCGTGCCCAGACGTGATGCAATGTTGCCCGCTATCCCTACGGAAAACGTTCGGGTGTTAAAGAGCCCCAGGGAGATTAACGGTGTCGGGTGACGGCGCGCGTGACGTATATAAAGAAGGAATAACAGAATACCGCCGAGGATAACGGAGAGCGCTATCCACGTCGCGACGATCTTCTCGCCAAACAGCTCCATCCCGCTGGAGAACAGCACCAGGCTCAGGCCAAACAGGAAAAAGCCGCCCATGTCGAAGCTGCGTCTTGGCGTGGTGAAGTCCGGCATATATTTGCGGGCATAAAACAGGCCCGCCACACCAATCGGAATATTAATCAGGAAGATCCAATGCCAGCTTGCCCAGGTGACAAACACCCCGCCGAGTACCGGACCCAGTATCGGGCCGACAAGACCTGGCATAGTGACGAAATTCAACACCGGGAGTAATTCGCTGCGCGGATAGGCTCGCAATAACGCCAGACGCGCGACGGGCATCATCATCGCGCCGCCGATCCCCTGAAGCACGCGGAAGATAACCAGCTCCGTGAGGGAGGTTGAGAGCGCGCAGGCCAGAGAGCCGAGCGTGAAAAGCGTCACGGCCAGCATGAATATCTTACGGGTGCCGAAACGGTCAGCCAGCCACCCGCTCACGGGGATCAGCATCGCGACCGTCAGGGTGTAACTGATGATAGCGGACTGCATCGCCAGTGGGGAACGGTTGAGGCTTTGGGCTATCGCGGGAAGTGCGGTGTTAAGGATAGTGGCATCCAGTGCCTGCATAAAAAACGCCATGGCTGCAATCCACGGCAATCCGGCCATGCTGCGCGCTTTTTTCTTTGTCATTTAGTCACCTGCTGGTGGGTGGGTGCGGCCAGCAATGTCTGACACGCGCTCAGGGCCCGCTGCCCGTCGCTCTCCTGAATGGCGTCTACAATTGCCTGGTGCAGCTCCAGCTTCACCACTTCATCCTGGGTAATAGAGGTAAAGTAAGTGTGGTACACCGAATGGAATAATGAAGCAAAGGAGGTCAGGAACGGGTTGGCGCTCATCGTATAAATATGTTCATGCCAGGCCATGTCAACTTCAACCCAGCGTTCGCGGTTAAAGTGTTTTTTCAGGTAGGCCATCTCTGCCATTAAGGTATTAAGCTGGGCTTTTTGTTCGGCAGTTCCGAGCGTGGCGGCGAGCAGACACGCCTGAGGTTCGAGGCTGCTGCGCATTACCAGAAAATGATCGACGACCTGATGGAAATTATCTTCAGTCATCCACCAGGAGAGTAGTTCCTGATCGAGGAAGTTCCAGTTTGCCTGAGGCATCACTCGCGTGCCAATGCGCGGACGCGGAAGCACCATGCCTTTTGCCGTTAACGTTTTTACAGCTTCGCGAACGGCTGTGCGGCTAACCCCAAACTGTTCTCCCAGTTCAATTTCGCCCGGCAGGATGCTACCCGGGGCATATTTACCCGCTAAAATCAGCTGAGCCAGCTTCTCTGCCAGTACATATGACAGGTTTTTTTGGGCTGCCAGCTGTTGTGCGCTTAAGGGCATCGCTTTTATTCCTTAATGATTCATGCTGATAAGTATGCCACCTCGGGTGTGATTGTGGTTGCAGATACATCAAATAGAACAATTTGTAGCTTGATTTCACCGGTATTGGTGAAAAAAAGCACGGACAGAAACTTTTTTTAAATTTCCTCTTGTCACCTCAGAATAACTCCCTATAATGCGCCTCCACTGACACGGAACAACGGCACACACGC